>BNJU01000117.1_pt1 | contig 121257 bp, 148 predicted proteins | sample 8539281 | NCBI WGS metagenome assembly BNJU01 (sample SAMD00202456, study PRJDB9452) | human saliva metagenome | isolation source: human saliva | place: Japan | reverse complement strand
GCGCGCAGGCGCGCGCGCGCGCGCGGCGCGCGCAGCGCGCGGCAGCACACACACATATATATATATATATATATATAATATATGCAACATACTCTCACATATCGCCCTCCTCTTCTGGTCAACCGTTACTCACGCGCACGTGCCGCCCTCTTTCAATATATCCGTCACTTTGCCGACGCGCTTTATTTGATAGCTGTGAAATATGGAGCATACCATCGACACCTGGTAAGATGTTTACAAATGCGCCAAAATCTTTTAATTGTAACTACCGTACCACTATACGTTTTACCAACTCCGGCTTCTTCAACTAAAGCGCTTAATCCACGCAACTGCTTTCGCAATTGACTCGCCATCCGGGCTTGCGTACCGTAATTAGCCTTCTTTAATATCAACCTCAGCACCCGTCTCGGCAGTAATCTTGTTGATCACCTCGCCACCTTTGCCGATAACCGCACCGATCTTGTCTGGATTAATCTTAAGCTTCTCAATGCGCGGCGCGTACGGGCTGAGGGGTTTTCGCGCGGAGCTGGCAGGATGCTCAGCATATGCTCCAAAGATAAAGGCGCGCCCTGACTTTGACTGCTCAAGCGCCTGGCGCAGCACGTCAACCGGCAAACCATGCACCTTCATATCCATCTGTAAGCAGTGATACCCTTGCTTTGTACCGGTCACTTTAAAGTCCATGTCACCTGCAAAGTCCCTCAGCATCAGCAATATCGCTTAGCACATACGGCGTCTCGCCATCCATCATCAAACCCATCGCGATACCGCTTACCGGCGCCGTCAGCGGCACGCCAGCATCCATCAATGCGAGACAGCTTGAACACGTTGCCGCCATTGACGTTGAGCCGTTCTGCGACATAATTTCCGTTACGCGCTGCGAATCGCGTACGGAAAGTCCTCAACACTCGGCAAAACCGCTGTAAGCGCACGTTCTGCCGAGATAGCCATGTCCGATCTCGCGGCGCCCTGGGCTGCCCATACGCTTAACTTCACCGACAGTATAGCCTGGTGCATTGTAGTGGTGCATATAGCGCCGCTCGTCGTCAGTCCGCTCCATTGTATCAACTAGCTGTGCGTAGCTAAGCGGCGCAAGCGTCACGATATTCACTGCCTTGTGTCGCACCGCGCGTAAACAGGCTTGAACCATGGGCGCGCGGCAAAATGCCAACCTCGCTTGACAGCGGGCGGATTTCCATCAGTGCACGACCATCGGGGCGCATGCCATCTTCAACGATGCCGCGACGCACGTCTTTAGTGGAGCGCCATCGTGAAAGGGCTCTCGTCGTATTCATCGCGAACCTCATCGTAATCAACCTCATCGTCAAGGGCTTTTGCCATCTCCTCATGGAACTGCCAACGAATTTCGTTGACAACTTCATTACGCTCTGGGTACGGACGGCAGATTTTCTCGCCCAGCTTGCCGTCAACCCACGCGTCAGCCGTTGCCCGAACGGTTTCATTGTAACACCAGCTCATACTCCCGTGCCGAACAGCGCAACTTTTTCCGCTAGCTCTTTCTGCAAGCGAATTGCCGGCTGCATCATCTGGTGCGCCCATGTCATTGCATCGACAATCACGGTTTCCGATACCTCTTTAGCACCCTGCTTCCACCATCGTGATACCGTGCTCAATACCAGCGACCACCAAATCTAAGTCGCCTCGCTGCACGCTCTTCATGGCGTTAAGAACGCTTTAAACTCGCCGTTCACGCGCCCAACGCGCAACCCGCCACCGGTATCCGTCAAATGGCGTACCAGTTAGCATAAGCGCGCTTGACGCCGCAATCATCGCGATTACATCAGGACGAAATGCCGGATCCATACTCAGCACCGTTGTTACTACCTGCACCTCTGGCGATAGCTCCTTCGGAAATAGCGGGACGAATCGGGCGATCAATCAGCCGTCCAACCAACACCGCATCGTCGCTCGACGACCGCGCTAATAAATCGACTACCTGATATCTTGCTGGCTGCATAAAACTTTTTCTTCATAGTCAATGCTCAAGATAATCAATCAGCGTCACTGGTCGCGAACCGACCTGCGCACTACCTAGTACCACCGTATCGCAGTAGCGCACCAGCACGCTTCCAGTCGCGCGAAAACCGACGCGGTTAACCTCTCAGCGTGAGCGGACGACCGTAAAAATCAGTCTGACAGAGAAAATTTCTTTGCCACTGCTATTAACACTCATATTCAGAGTCTTTTTCGTAGCAGAAGAGCACTGTAAACTTTGCACGATCCGCCTGAGCAAAGGCAAAATGTATATCCATCACTTTCGCCAGCTACTATACTCCTATTATATCGCACTCACCGCGTATCTGCTACAATGAGTTGTAACGAATGAACATCCGTTCTCTGCTATCATCACTAAACCAAGGAGAGTCTATGGAACATCACACCGGACGGCGCATTAATGTCCGCGCCATCATCTATAAAGATGGTAAACTACTTGCTGTTAAACACAAGCATGGTGACAACACTATCACACTATTACACTGTGCCCGGCGGTGGCTCGATCCGCAGAACTCGCTGATCGACGGATTAGTACGCGAGCTACACGAAGAAACAGGCATAGACGCCGTCATTGGCAATCTATTATTTATCCAGCAATTCCCATCTGCGCGTGCTGGTTACGCCGAAGAGCTAGAATTCTTCTTTTGCCATCAAAAACCCTGACGACTTCACCAACATTAACCTTGAGAACACCAGCCACGGTATTAAAGAGCTCTGTGCGTGAATTTGTCGATCCTGCCTAGCGTCACGCTCTATCCTGAGTTTCTACAGTCAATTGACCTTTGTGGATTATACTCAATAACGACCGTCCAGCACTTGTTATTGATAATTTGCATGAAATACATAAAACTAGCAAAGCTCTCTTTCCGCCGGCATTTTTAAGCGTACGCGCGCACTAATACAGCCGCAAACTTATGCTAATTCATCGTTTCCGCGCCCACTCTAACGCCGCCCTCATCTTCTCTTACGCGCTCCAGGCTTCCCTGGAGTTGGGCGGTCGCCACCCCACCATTGCCGCCATGCCCAATCTGCTGGGTTGAGACATTCTAAAGCAATCCATATGGATGAGCGCGCCATTAATGAACGTCTCATTGCGTTCGTAGCAGACAAGCGTGCAGCAACGCTACGTCTCCAACGCTTTACGGCTACCGCCGTCTCGGCTGCAGCACTGCCGACTTGATACGATGCAAACCTAATTGTTCAAACGCGAAATACGTCCGCGCTTTGTGACACGCACTCGCAATTCCCTGCCCCAGTAACCTTTATCGCAGATCATTGAACCACTAACTCGCCCATGGCGAATATGTTGTCCAGCTCCATATCCGTCACGCGCTATTGCCAAGCTGGCGCTATCGCCTTCAACCACCCAAATCCCCACACACGCGAGGTCTTTATCCTTTACCATCTATATCATACCCACTGTCTTCTTCAGTCTCCTTAGTCTCTGCACCCGAGCCGTGACATATTGATTAACTGAGTGCGCCAATCCATCCACAAACACTAACGTCTCTTCGCGCGTAAACGGTGCAAGCTCCAGCTTCAATCCAGATTCGGTCGTTAACTTCATGACGATCCAAATGCCATTATCGTCTCCCTGTTTCCAAGTAATTGAATATGATCTTTTACGCTTCGCCTCAAATCAACATCTATCACCTTATATTTATGCACGTACTCAATCCGTGTTAAACCAAACTGCCGCACCATTGTTGCTTCAGCTGGGCACAATGCTACGACCATGTAGCAGTAACTTCGGCGGCGTACGCCTATGAGGCACGCAGGCCGCCCAAACCTTTTGATGCGCTAGCTCTTCCTCGTTAATGCCACGCGGTGACAAATGCGTTAAGAACATCAATCGAGTGGTGATACTGCAAGCAGCTCACGTGCTTTGCTGTGCATATACACACGTGATTTTCTTTTTATAACGTGACACACACCCTGAACCGCCAAAAGACACACCACGCCATTGCTATGCGCTGAGATGCATAATAACAACTAAACCCATTCTATACGTACCCGCTACAGTGATTGCCATACACCAATCTGCGTAGTAAATACGCCTCCAATCCGATAAGTTGCAGAGCGATCCAAATCGCTCTGAAAGCGTCATCACGATATTCTATAGCATGTTCAGCAAACAAACTGCGGATAGTCTAGTTGTGATTTCAGCCAGCGATTGCGAGTATCTTCATATCCATATTATACAGCATACAGAGTAGCCTAGCTTCCAATAACGTAAACGAATTAATGAATAAGTATTGGACGCAGTAGTAGCAGAGATGGCACTATGATAGTCTGGTCATTCAACACCCAAACAATTAATTACGTAACTTGCCCTGGCTTTACTGGATATAGCTGAAACTTAAATTTGCTTGCTATATGATTGTTGACACAACCAACAACCGCCCACGATGATATTTTCCGCATACACAAATGACTATAGGATTTAAGTCGTCTACTGCTGAATAGCCACCATTTTTTATTGGGCTTTATTCTACAGGACTATGTGCTCTACTTTGGTATACAGATAGCATACCTTCTTCTATCTCTCGCACGCAACACCGTCGTGGTCACGATCAAGCTCTTCCTGATATCCAGGCGTGCTGCGACTATATTACTATAACCAGCGTGTGTGCTTTCGTGTTCCGGAAGAACACGCCCGCCGCTTGGTTTTGCGCAGGGTAGCTGTGAGCCAGCAGCAGCTTGGCGCTGTCGCTGCTGAATTTGTTGTTGGCGGCGAGTTGCTGCTGCTGCGCGCAGCCTTGCTCTGCCCTGCTTTTTGCTCTTCAGCGTCTCGCTTTTTTCAGCACGCTCTTTTTCCTCTTTGTTTGGCTTTTTCTAATTTTGCAATGCGTTCAGAGACATCGGCGTGCGTTTATCATCCGGCAAGTTCTGACATCCAGCTTAGCGCCCTTCACATGTTCATCGGTTGGTTCAGCCCGCCTTCTTAGTTGGACTCTTGGCTTCTCGCTTTGAGAGCCTCCTCAAGTTTTTGTTTGTCACACTCAGCTTTGGGTTTCGACGCTTAAATGTAATGGTTTTGTTCATGCGACGGTTACCGTCGACAACAGGAAACAACGATGTCCTTTTACCTTCAGGATATTTTTGAATCTATGCTTAAATGCAGTGTTGTTATGCGATCGCTAGCTCTCCGATCGTAATACCAATCGTTACTTGAGCGAACGTACTAACGGAAAGCTCTCCTCCGCTTACTTCATGGCTGTCTGTGGTGCAGTCCAACCTCACTTCATCATCGATTCCAGAGATGGTACTGGAATGTTGGCATTTCGAGGCGAGATTGACCTTTGAGGGCAGTGGTATAAGTCACGCCGACAGATATTACAGTAAGCCACAGACAAATGGCAGCGACAACGCGCTCGTAACAGCAAATGTCTTTTTGCTTTCTAGTAGATGTCTGATCGGAGTTGAGTTTGTTGACGAATTTTGTAGCAATGCAACAGCTTAGGCAGCGGCTTCCTTTGTCATATTTACATGTTATACTATCGCCACTACGGGTTTGAACACTCAAAGCGTGTAGAGGTATCCTAACTCAACCCACAACACCAACATCCCCCAAACCTGCACCCATACAACAATTCCTCAAGCTATATCTATCTGCCCTTTCTGCTACTGAAACGTCGGTTATTCGTCTGGCTTATCTCATCATCGCTTACTCATCCATCTCGTCTATCCATCGTTCAGCCTCGTCTCGTCTCATCCGCTACTTTACCAACCAACTGTACCTACTAACTTGCTAAACCTTACAAACCTATCATTACATTTACTTTGCTACCAACCAACCCATTCGCTTATTTACTCATCCATCCATCCATCCATTCGTCTATCTATTTACTAACCAACTTAATTTACCTTAAACCTTAACCTAACTTAACTTAATACTCTGGGCCCGCCTACTTGCTTCTTTACTTTACTTCAATTATTATTTATACTAATCTTCCTAAACTCTTTACTTAATTCTCTCACTTTCTATAAGAAGTTCTTAATGAAACTCTCATAATACATACACCCTAGTACATCCCATACCCTATACTCCCAACTCCTCAACCCTAACTCCATAGCCTTTAACAATGATATACCATCCTATAGTTCTATAGTTCATAACTCTATAATCCCATAGTTTCATAGTTCCATAATTCCATATAATTCTTCCCTCATAATTTATCCATAATTCTCCTCTATATATTTATATATAAAGGAAGAGAAAAAGAATAAAAGATAACAGGGTAAAATAAACAAGAAATACCGGATATCGATATCCGGTATTTTTAGGCTAAGAGATAGCTAAAATTATTGGATATTTATGGGTAGGTAAGGATAAAAAGTAAGGCAAGTAGTAATGATTGGATATTTGTGAGTAAGAGCAATAGTGAGCAATGGTGATGATGGGCGTAGTGGCACTCACCCATCATCGCTCTACTCCAGTCATGCAGCTATTCATTAGCCTTTATACTGAGCTTCGCTCGTATATCTACTAAACGAGACATACAGAGACATCTCCTTTATAGAATTAGTTGCTACTATATCTAATTTTTACTAGGGTGTTCCGTTTTCAGGTTTAATGTACCGAGAGTAAGCCCTCTTGTGTACCCACCGATATCGTGCTATGATTTAAGGTGGTATGCACCGTAGCTCAGCTGGATGAGAGTGTCGCTTTGCGGAGCAGAGGTCGCATGTCTGAATCGTATCGGGTACCACGGTGCCGTCACGCAAACCCTGGATCCAAAGATTTGTTTACTGTAGTTTGCAGGATGACGCGGACTCCCATCCGTCGTGGATGGGAGTAATGTCTTGATGCACTGGCTCTGCCGCCTGGGGGTAGAATCTATAGGTTCACGGAGCTGTCATTGGAGTGCGTTCTATTAATACTTTAACCTAAACCCAACTCCCGCATTAGAGTGATATGTAAAACTAATCCTATAAAGAGATGCTCTGCAGTGTCTATTACATCTGAGCCTTAGCTATTAAGAAATAAGTTAGTTAAATAATCCAGCCTTTCAGAGACGAATTACCTTACTCATAATAGCGAACGTAGCTCTGCAAGAAAACTGTCTCTTTAAGGATTTGCCCACGGTCAGAAATATAGAGGCTTTAGAGTCCACTATGCTGTTTCGGAATAGCTATCCAACGGTATCCGGATGGTTTTTCTATTTCAGGGATGATCTGCCTGGCAGACGCTCGCTTCTATAGAGCTTTACTCTAGGCAGATTAAACAGCTATTTTGATGAGACTCTAAAAGCAAAACAACACATACTATCGCATCTAGAGCCATTGAAACAGACACTGGGTGCCCTAATTTATGAACAACGCTATGATTTCTATGATGGACGAGAGCGTGACCCATGCCTAAAGAGCCCTATCTATTGTTAGCTAAATGCGCAAACTATATGACCAGCGAATACTTAGCTCACCAACTTGAAGGGCTATACAATGAATAGAGCAAGAGCCAACCATTCTCGAGCTATTTGAAGACTCAATTACCTATTCTACGATTTAGGGTTGTTTTTGGTTAGGCGGCTGAACCGACACACATACGCAATATTTTATCAAATTTCTCCTTATCTACTATACTATTTTTGTAATGTGTAACAGCCAGAGTTATCTAAAGATAGAGATTGTCCGCACCGTAGTCGGATCGCAAGAGCTTAAAGGTGCGCCCATGGACGTTCGGATGAGGGGCTGTCTTGAGGCATCTGCTCAAGGGAAACTTTCTATTGACGATTTGCTACGTTAGCACGCTAGATCGCTGAGGTGAGGGTGCCAGCCGCGCCGATTGACGGACTCATAGCCTACGATCTCACAAATGATCCCTGCACTGACCCAGACACCGGAGTCATGCATAACCGACTTGGAATCACAACTGCTAACAAACTGGTTCTGTGAGAAAGCTACCGCCGCTGCCATGACCACAGCGATATTAGAGAAATGTGGAGCCGAAGAGTTGAAAACCTTCTCTACTAAGAGACCTTCACAAGCTGTTCGACAGATCTACTCCTGAGCTGAGACAGGACAGCAGAGATCGGCAAAGGACGTCGCACTCGCTGCGGCCGAACACGTCACGACGCAGGGTTGAGACGGTTCTGGACGCGTTGGAGCAAGAACGCCAACATTGGAATCCTCGTGCTGCAGCAGTACTTGACCGCCTTGCCCGCTACTATTCAGAACTCAACGCCATTCACCCTTTTCGTGAGGGTAACGGACGTCAATCCGTCTGTTCTTGTCTTTTGTTAACCAATCATTATGGCTGGTGAAGCTTGACTGGACTGTCGCGACAGCCGAAGAGAACGTATGGCCTCGCGCGGTCGCGTTCTACGGGTGACCAGACCGTGTTCCTCGGCACCAGACCCCGGACGGTCTGGTTCTTCAACCGCCTCAGCTTCCTTTGAAAGCGACCAGGCGCACCGCACCACCAACAACCAGCTCGACCTAAAGGAGGTAGCACCGTGACCACACAGTACCGCGACTCTACGGAGGACCTCTTCAGCGGAATATGATGGAGTGGGAGTGAGACTTACTATTTGCCAGTGTATTACATCCAGAGAATCAGTGAGTAGAGAAATGAAATGAGCGAGCATGTTAATGATACCGAGAGTGAAGAAAATGAACACAGCGAGAAATCTCGGAGGTAGGTGGACAAATTGTTGATCTCATACAGGTGGGAGTTATGATTGCAACTAAGAAGGCACCAATCTCAAAAGTTGAAGAAAAAGAATTGAATATTGGAAGCCGGGTGATCTACACTGACACCATGGACGCACGACCCGCACCCGACATATTCCCAAAAAGAAGCATACGAGCATTTTGAAGAACAGGCTCGTGATGCACTGGAGACCTGACGGAGGAATATACATATTCAAGCTTTAGAGTATGGATTTGGCTTTTTGTCACGTAAAATCTGAAATTAGTTGAAAGCATCTCGCTAGCTTTGAGAGGTTCTGATGGGGCACTTTAGCTCTTCGCCGATGGACTCGGTCAGAAATATGGTCGTGCATACCAAAGGCTGCGCTTTAAGCCTGAGAGAGCAGGTCTGCTTGGAGTCGACGCCATCGTTTGGATCTGACCCCCAGAATTACCATAACTAACGCCACTATTTATAATGGTTACACAGTTATGAGAGGTAAACGAACAAGTCGTGTCGGATGACAATGAAAAAGTAGACGCGCTTCAAGTAGCTTTGTAAAAGAAAAATTCGGTGCACAATTACTGCTGCTAATCTGCGATCGTCACAAAGAAGACCAACCTCAAGCTGGAGCAGATAGTCCCTCGAATTTTAGACCTCATAGAGAGGATATGCATGCCGTAGGATTTTCCTAATTGCCGCTACAGTTGCTAGCGTAGTGGACTTAAGGAGTATCCAGAGCCATTGGAATCGCGCCTAGTAGAGGAAAAACACCGACCGTGGATACAGCCATGGACAGAATTATGAGCTAAAACTCATGGAGGGAAGAAGAAGTAGTATGCCAGACTGGTTAGTTTCTGGTGCGCTTTTAGAAGAATAGGATTCAATTCCGTATTGGATATAGACAGTAGAGCGCGGTTGCGCAGTCTATAGCGTGAAGCGAGCACTCGCCGATCAGAGTCCACCATCCTCAATGACGAAAGTGTACGCACCAGCGGGCAGTAGAACCCGAAGTGTCAGCAATCTTGCGCTGAGCCTCGCAGCCGAACGTGGCTGCCAGTACGGTGGCTCCCACTGAGCCAGCTCACGCCAGTTTGCACAGGCCTCACAATGAATGGGATGTGCTCGGTGCAAGTGCATGCGATGCGGGCTATCCATCTCTACTCAACCTTTTCGCCTCGCAATAGTCTTGATGAGGATCATACTACCCCATAGGCTGGCACAGTTTCAAGCAACGAACGTAAGAGTCTTGGGAAGAGTGATACGCTTTCTTGTTCTCTGAGGAGCGGAGAGCTGTTCACGCTGCACAGTGGAAAAATAACTCTGACTTACGAGCATGGAAGCCAGAATGCTTTTCACAAATAACAAGCTAGTTCTTGTCCTGCCTTCCAGTCTGTAGATTAAATATAACCATGACGAACGAGGATCTATCCAAGGCAAGTACAAAATCTAGCTGACATTGTAGCAACGTTAGCTGAAACAATGAATGCTAAGTTTGATCAAATCGACACCCAACTCTCCAACATCCGCAAAGACCATAAAAACCTCACGATATCGGTGAAAAGACATGGAATTACGTATTGATAAACGCTTATTGAGGTTGGCGAACAGTTTGCTACAAGTCAATGAGCGTTTCGTTAAAGTTGACGAACACTTTGCATAAATTAGGAAACTGCGGCAGACCGTCATCGCACCAATATAGCAGATCTCCGTCATGATATCTTCATTGAAGAAGGCTCGCGTGAACAAGTAGATAATACAATCTTCGAAGAACAGAAACAAAACTACGAATCACTTGATAAGCGTCTCCGCCTGCTTGAAACTAAGTTCCATGACTTAGCACAGAAGACGGCAACAATAGCCTAAGTATGCGACTCCTGCTCTACGCGGATACCTTGCAACAAACAAGCAAACATTTCTATTGCAGAGCAGTCTCATCGTTGCATGATGAGGCTGTTTTAGTAAAGATAATCTCACCACTAGACACTAGGTTACCACTAACTGCCCGCCGATCTACATCAATCTGTGCGGCAATCTCTCGGTTGGACAATCCATCCTTCACGTTTGAACGGAGGTACACTATGATAAAAAACTTACGACTGCAAATACTCTTTAATCTGTCCCTTCGCCCGCTCTACTGACGTGCTGTCAGGAATCATCACACAGCGGCATTGCACCCATGCTATATGTTTTGGCGGGTCGCGCTCACTCCATCAACGCTCATTGACTCGACTTTCCAGCCCCTAAAATCATTGAGCTGCATTTTTATCAACGATGCGATCGTCTCCTGACTCATGTTCGTTTGTAACGAGCTTTGTAATGTCGATAAAATCGCGTTATATCGTGTCAGGTTGCGCGGCGTCGCTCATCTTCGCGACGATCGCCTCACACCACCTTCTGCTGATTACGTCCCCGCTGCCGATCGCCGTCGCTAAAGCTATAACGCTCGCGTGCAAACCCAAGCGTTCGCTTGCTATCAAGCGTATTCTACCCACTTGGAATGAATGAAACGCATAATCAGAATCAACCGTAATATCGCCTACGACATCAACCATCTTTACAAGCGACGTAAAGTTCAATCGTACATAGTGCGGAATCTCAACACCATACAAATCACCAAGCGTTTGCCGCGACATGTCAATACCGTAAATGCCCGCATGCGTTAGCTTATCTGGTACCTGCCACACCATGCAGCTGCATAGATACAGTCTCTCGGCGTATTCACGAGCAACATCGTCCGCTTCGCCGGATTTATCACCGCCAGCATATTCACATCGCTCCGTGACACCTCGCCCACATCACCATACGTATCAATACCACTGACTATACAGTACGAACGGTTTTGTCACGTCAGTTTTCGGTGCAGCTTGGCGATTATCATCCCGCACTTTATAGGTTGCGCGTTGCCACGCTGTCATAAAAATTCACGGTAATTTCTCTGCAATACGCCCATATTCGCCGTCCGGATTGACGCTATTCAACCGCACCAGTGTTAAGTTGTCCGTCAACGCCATTAGGGCTATCGTAGCTGCTCTGCGCCGCCGGTGTCACGTCAGCAAGCGCTTTCGCTGTTTTATCGCGCAGCGTGTCCGCTCCGAGCCATACCGACCGACCGAGCAGAATCAAGCGCCACGCTGCGATCTTTCTTTTCGCAATAACTGCGTATTCTACATATGTAACCTGTGGCGGTTGCTGCAGCACTCAAAAATGAATTCACCGAGTGTCCACTGTTATATACGGCAACATTAGCAGTAATCATACACGCCAGCTATCACGAGCAGCACACCCTCGCCACACCGTTTTTCGGCTGGCGATATACTAGCCACTACAATACGACGCCCGCCATAACCACATACAATGGCACGGCATATATAAATACTTATCAGGATCATACCCATCGCAAACAAGTTATTACCAGCAGGAATCGCCGTCACGACAATGCCCGCACCAACTAACCGCTGTAACCATGCAAACAGCGATACTTTGTTCTACTCACTTTCGACGCTAAATTCTATCACATTTTTGATTTTGCGACAACTTATGATAAACAGCTATCCGCCAGCTGACTCGCACTCACGCATGCCGCTGCCGTATCAAGCAGCACATCACTACCCTGCCCGCTTCGCCACCAACAAGCAACTGGTGAGTTTCATCAGTCGCTGCACTACGCACACGCAATACCAACCGCCCATAGCGTACAACGCTGCGCCAACGTATATGATACGTACGTACCCAGCAGAGTTAGCAATACTCCCAATACAGTACAAGCATGCGCCGCGCTGCACCAGCACCTCGGGCAGCACCACGCCCGTCGCCCGCGCGTGATGCCATGCACCGCCTCATGACTCCTGCGCGCTCGACGCCTCCATGCCCCCGCGCTAGAAAACCAAAAATTAATATCATCATGCATGATGAGTACAGATCGTTCGTTCATATTCTTCTCCTAAAAGACCCATGTGAGACTATAGACTACAGTGTAAGGATACACTCAAATTCTAACAAGCTGATCAAAATATATCAGCACTAAACGATGTTATTTATCAATACCTAGTCGAGTCCTGATAAATACGACACCTCGTACAATTTCGTGACGATTTAGCCAAAATGTAGACGCTAAAAGACACGACTACCGCAGATGCGTTTGCCCACAAGGTCATCGTATAGTACAGTATTGTTACAGTAGCATATACAGCATAATTATGCTAAAAGCATTTTCTCTGTTGTATGTAATTATCACTATTTCTTCATATCACAAATGACGGTAGACAGCCATGGCACCATAAGCGACAGCACTGTTGAGACGGCAGCAGCCCATAGCAATACGCCAAAATCAGAGCAAGGTTAACAAGCAAAGATTTATACGGTTGCAATTATTGACGTATTATGACTTGTTTGATCAATTTTCTAGCAACATAGATAGCTGAGTAGAAGCTACTATTGTATTTAAAATTGTTCCTAATATTGTAAAATTGGTAGATATAATAATGCATCTTTTGTAATTTTCATCGACCAAAAGCGGAAACACTATAGGAGTAAAACTCATTATTAAGATACCTAGAGAACTGAATGCTGGTGTTATATTTGCTATTCCAGAAAAGAATTCGTCACGATTTTTATCATTTATAGCAAGCGCCGACGCTTCACCCATGACATGTAGAAAATTGAACTAAAGCTATTAGCGATATTAGAGAACTTATTAGTAACTGCATAAATGCTATTTGCGTCAGACCTAAAACCATAGATACTATAGTTCAGTCAGATGCATTAAATACCCACCACGAAATGGTATTTGCATAAGAGGTAAGGAGAAATGTCAGAAGGGCGTTTCTTCACCTCACGGTCGCGCTCGACAATTTAATTGAGTGAGGTATTCCGATATCGATCAGACAACTGCAATCACAAAGTATCAATGACCCGATCGCCATACCAAGAAGCATTCCGTCTGCGCCCATATGTAGAAATGTCATGAAGATGAGATTCGTATTACCGTTAGCACGAGCTATACCGGCACAGCAGAAAGCTTTCGTCCACTGTAATCCACGTGGCCACCTGTAGAACTAAATCCCAGCACAGACGATACAAGGTATACCATAGCCTCTGCGAATGGGACATCATGGCGAGAAAGTGCCTCACACGAGACATACGACCAGAGCGTGAAACAACTATGAAATAATTTCTACTGCAAAGTATCTGTGATAATTTCTTTCGTTGTATCGTTATCGGAACGCGCATCAATTAACAACGAAAAACGCTTTGTTGTGCATCTCAACATAGTCAACCGCAAACAAGCTAACTGCAAGTGATACTAGATCAACCGCACCGTGCCTCACTGGCTGGAAAGAGGCGACGCCGTATATATTGGCAGCGCAAAGAACAATGCGACTGCGGCCAGATATCTTACCAATTGCAATTAGTAGAGTATAGCAAAGAGATCTTTGTTCTACCTCATTCTTCCTCTTTCAGCATCCAATACGCTCCTGAGGAAAATGTACGATGATTAAAGACCTGTTGTAGTTCTTTTCGAGTCAAAGTACACTCACAGGTTCGCTTATTTTAGTATCAAATTGTGATAGATTAACGATTCGGTCCAAACAATTTGAGGCGTTTTCAGAAAACCTGTCATACGATCATCTTTTCCAGCGCGCATACCTTTCATTCTCAAGAACGCAAAATTTTTACGATAAATGGTCGAAAAGCTACCCCATGGAATGAAGACGTACACACAAATTTTGCTCTCTTTATAAAGGATCAAGGTACTCACCAGGGTTTTGATTCTTGGGACACTTTTACGCCCATGAGCCAACTCCAAACCGCCTCAAGCCAAATATCATTATGCCCTACAACAACTGCAAATTATGCTGCGCCTACTCTTGATAGACTACTATGAAGCTCCCAAGAGAGAGGCGTAGCGTATACAACATAAACTCACCATTTTTATACTAGTAACGCCATGCATCTCTTTCCTATCCTTTCGTAATCACTTTTGTGTCTGTAATAACGTTGGATCTAGCACTACAGGATATTTATGTTCCAGTAGATACCCATACCTGCCGTTCTTCTTCCCCTAGAGACACACGTGGTCTACATGTCGAATATATATTCTGCTGTTGCTTAGGATTTCTTGCATGTACTCATTGAGATCCTTCGCGCCTTGCGACACAGCATAAGCAATTTTGAGGGTGATTGTGAACAAAATTAAGAAAATATGTCGTCATCGCGATCGTCAATCACCAGACCCAAACGTGATCAGATCCCGTTAAATACTTATCAGCCTGCCAGTTCACTCTCATAGATCGCATTTTTATCGTGCTGAGCGCATTGAAACATTCAAGTTACGGGTCGAAGCATCTATCTATAGCTCATCCAGTTATCTCCTAGCGCGTTTCAGGTAGCAAAACATTTGTGGTAGATTCTAGCACACTTTTCGCAAATTTACGTGGATTTAATACAGATTCAGGAGGTTCAAAAACAGCGTATAGCTCGTCTGCACCTTTGTAGCAAAATCAATAAACCAGGCTTATAACCAGCAGTGCTTTAAGAGTCGTCTACATACGCTGACTGTAAATTGAGCTACACTGGTGTGAACGATGAAACGTTATAATTCCTATCTTTTCATTTTTAATCCTCCTAATAATAATATTGCTTCTATGCGGTTACACCAAATACACAGTAGACCAAAGCTACAACGACTTTCTTTCTTGCCTACGCTTCAAACAAAATCTCTGCCATTTCAAATTCTCTTTCAGCATTTTGGTTTCAAGCGTTTGTGGTCATCTCGCCATTCGTACGAACAAGGTAGCATGTGTGATTCTATGCACAGCAAGTCGCTAAAATTTCTTGTATCCAACTGCTTTCCCGTAGCTGTGGATGTTTTCTCACCAATTTCTCACCACTATTGTCTCACAGCCCCCAATATCCTCATTAACTTTCCTGGTTCATTGTAGAGGTTGGATTAAGACGTGTAAACCAGTACATTCTTCGGTAGTCGCTCATTCTACTTTGTCACAGTGCACTGAGAGCCTCAATATCAAAATCTTCACCACTTTTCTCTCTCACGCGTCAAACGAGATATTGTTCTCTGCGGGCAGCCCTCTGTCAAAGAGTTGCGTATGCCAGTGTTGAGACTTCTCAAGCGTACCATAGAACATTCTCAAGGGTCTCATACCTCATTGCCATTCTTCTACATTTCTCAAGAGAATCTTCCTCAATAGGAAGAATATCTGTAGCAATTGTCTAATGCGAGCATTGTACTTTTTCGCATCATGCAAGATTTTTAATAAATCCTCTCAATGCAGTCATCTGCATCAGCCGAGTTATATAACTTTGAAAGCTTGATGCCCAGACTCGTCTTTGAAGCGCCTCATTTTGTTTTGAATAGCTATTATTCGTTTATCTCTTTTGCATATTGATCTTATAATGTCACCAGACTTGTCGCCCATCCCGTCGTCAATCAAAGTCACCTCTATGTTTGTATGTTGGTAAAATTGAGGTTCAGACACTCACATAGATATTTTCAGCATTATAAACTGGCGACAGTTGACGCAACGGACTTACGTTTCATATTTACCCCTTCTCCGGTACACTGATAACGCAAGATATAGAAATATTGGTCGATATTAACAACGATTAAACATCAACGACTCTACCGTACACTGCTGAAGATATCAAAACCATAAACACAACTGGAACTTCTCTTAGCAGCAAAGCACAGGCTTATCTTCTGTAAAATGCGTAACCACCACGTGTAAAAATGCGTATATTGATTGTCTGTGGCGGATGCTCAGATCGATCATAGCCGTAATCCCGCACATCAGGGTACCTACAAAGATTTGTAAGTGCGCCATTATTTTAATCAATTCACTGATATGGACGTTGTCAAAATCGTATAATATTATCAGTTGCGCAAATCGCAGCAATAAAAATACTAAGCGCAACCCTTTCTATGCCGAACAAACGACTTTCAAAGATGCCAAACATTCTAAATGAACCAAACAAGTAAAATAGCAAGAAACATCACACCAAACTAACAGGGCCAGTTCTAGATCCAGTTAAAGGAAAACTACGCAAACGTTATTAAAAACATAAAGCGACACCCTCTTTTCTGCTATTTTGTATCATAAAAAATATACGCGCCAGACATAACGGCCCCAAAGATACCGCGCGGTATTAGGTTACACCATTCCTGGCGCGACCCGGTTTATATTCGCTGTTGTCAACTGTTAAATCATGGCTAAGCGTCGCCGGAACGGTCACTCCCAGCAACGAAAATTGAAAACACACCTGCGATAACGGCGAAAATCGAAGTAATAGATATCCGCCATTTCTTATAATCTTTTCCGGAAAACACCGATATATAATAAGCATAAATATCACTCCGGGCTGCCAGTACCGCCGCTAGAATAGCCACGCAATCGGGTTCGCGCCCTGGGGTTGACCAATCCTAACTATAGACCAACTATGTATGACAAAAATCAAAAAGGGCTGGAAACAATTGATATTACTATGACTTTATAATGACAATAGACCAGATGTATCTTGCGCTGTGCTGATCTGCATGCAATATAAAGTAATAGGCCAAATAGTTAGCACTATAAAGGAGGCGCAAGCTAAGCAGTTTAAGGCCAATGGGCTGTCTGTTTCAGCCTCAATTAAGCACTGAATATGACCAAAGCCAACGAACTCAGAGTGCTGCATATATAGTAATATTTAAGTGATAAGATGCCTGAACAAAATCATCCATGAGCCCTAGGCATTTTCTGCGAGAACTTGCGACCGCAGCATTGTTCGCAGCATAGACCAGACGGCGGCTGAAAATCATATCCATAAAGAGATCGGCTCTGCTGGCAAATTAGCAGCGCGGCGTAGATGGTTTAAAGATAAAAATCGTATCCTCACCATAATTTACATCTTCAGGGAACATAACTTTGTTGTCTATATAATCGCACGCCTGGTTTCGCTTACAGTACGGATAGTATAATAAATTCTTGATCAATAAAGATTTCAAAACTGCCATAGTTAACGATGGGACTTTTTCTCCGCGTACGTATTTGGCGCCAACATAATGGTTTTATCTCCAATACTCATTCCGCACTTCGTGGAAATCAGTATCGTTTTTTAGCGTACCGCGCCAGTTCATAGATAAGTTCATCGCGGTATCATCAATCAATCCCAGATGTGATAAAATTTTCAATGTGCTTTTATACCCGCATTGCGACGCTTTACGCCCTCTTTGATATGTACGCGATTATCTTTTTAGCAAATTTTCGCAAAATCCTAGACTACCATCGCCAGTCAATCATTGACTGCGCGATAGCTGTGTGCACACTTTTGCGCTGGGCGCGATGCATGTACGATGCTGCCGGCATTGCCGGTATAATCACTGATATCTTAAGACCTTATCATTCTCCTTTTCCACCTTTTAAATATAATTTCCGCGCCAATTTGGCCGGCATCATAAATAATACAATCTGCGTAACCAGCCGCCTTCAATCAGCCCAACAATCACCAACTCTTTTGCCAAAATTGAATTCGACCTCTGATGTGATTTTTCAATGATGTAAGGGCACTACGTCGTTCACCATATTAGTGGATCTATGTTGAGAATAATATCGTCAATATTAGCGCCACCTTTGCTTAATCGCGCGCGCAACCATGAGTCATAGTCTTCCTGGGCAGATGATGGTGCATCGCCCTCCAAGCTGTTTATCACAGATTTGCTACGTACAGTTGGGGTGATTAAACGGACTGCGCCGATGCGCGACTATTTCATTCACATGAAGTGTTATAGGAACTGCGGCGTCCGATTGTTTCTGGATTATCAACAAATTCAGCAATTTGCTTCCGTTCAAGATCAGATGCTTCTCAAATTCAATAACGACTGAAAACGGTTATAGATAGTGTCGTCAGAATCCGCCCACGACCGTTAGTTCGTTCTTTGCATACTCTATACCAATGTTTGGCGCATTACCCAAACCCCTGGTTCTTTCAATCTTACAATCGAAATAATTCTGCTGTTTTTATATTGGTGACATAACATTTAATTGCCAAAGTTAACGAATGTCCTCAACGATCTTCTTCATCTGGCTGAATGGTCACAGTTTAACAAACTGTCAGATTATTTATTTAAGCCACTCAGGGTTATCTTGCATATACAGACCTGTCACCTGAATATTTCATATGTGCAGGTAACTTTTCATTTTCCTGCTGGCACCCATCTATTTAATACCTTATTTTGTCCCTAGTTTATTAAAATATAAACTCTTGTGGATCCCCTCTTTTGTTCGCCTCGCAGTTAAATAGCATTTAATGGCAAAAATGACTCTTTCTCCTGCAAGGGCATTAGACATGTTGTGATCTGGTTTATTTTTCTCATAGATATTTCAAGTTAATAATATTGCGTCCTTGTGAGCCAGACCGGTAATTTCCTGGTCGAACGTCATTACAGTGACACTGCTTATCATTCATATGCTGATGGTAACGCACGGAATCCATGAGCGCGGATAGGTAACGAAGCATGTCTACAAGTAATGTTGATGGCGCGGCAGCTCGCTGTCGGCGTCCGCGCAGGAGAATTTTAAAACTCAATCACTTTATCAACCGCTCTTTACGTCATTGACGCTCCATTCTTCCCGCCATGCTGCATTTTGCACATTATAATGTCTTGCCGTGTAGCCCTGTTGCTCCTGCTTAAAAATACTGTGCACGGCTGGTTTTGATGATAATCACTACTACAATAAATAGTGGGCAGAAAGAAGCAACGAAAACTCGCTCAGTAAATCAAAATCTTTTTACAAAACGTACTTGCACAGATTACCCTTCCAAAATCTCTTTCCTGTACGCTCCACGGTATAAAATATGAGAATCGTGGTACAGTCGTCACCTTCTGTATCACTTTAAACACGTCCTGATCTTTGCCGTGCTGGATCGTCGCCATCCGGGTCGCTGTCTTTACCCCTTGCCGTGAGTGGCGGTAATCGTAGACAAAGGGGTGGTGATGATCGCGAGAATGAACCCGGCGGCAACAGAAAGTCAATTTGGATCTTGGACGCACGTTTGACGGTGATTTTGGTATAGCAGCATCAACCATTGATTTTGATGCTGCTGTTGCCATATAACTCTTTAACTTCGTTACGGAATAGTTCGAACTGCGCAAGCAATAATTTACTCTGTTTCGCGTCGGGCGTTTTTAATTGACCTTTAATAACATCCGCGCGGCGCCGCGGTCACCTGAAGCAGTACATCATACCTTTATCATCCTTGGTCGGCAGCCCGGCTCAAGCACGACGCGATTTAAACAGCTCAACGGTTATTGGAATTACTGGTCCTGATTCGCTGCCGTGCGATTCGTTCCTAATGCCAGCGTCCTTCTTACTGTGCGGCGTCTGGATATTGGTACGTAGCGATACCGACGATTCCGCCGATCATGACGAAAATCATATCGTTGGCATTTTTAATATAAAACCTCAATGGGTCGGTACAAGGTTTATCTCTTCACGGTCACTTCCTCTTATATTATTCTCTTTGAGAATATCATAATATACCTCTTTATAAATACCTACTGGTGTGTACAAAATCGTCAAAACATTGAAAATATCCTTTATTAATTACTACTATACGATGCTGCTATATAAAAGTTAAGTGGGGTATAAGAAAAAAAACGATGCAAGATTTCGATTGGATGGCGTCGGTGGCTATAACCGCTGTCGCCAATGGTGCGGGATTATCAACGGCGCAGTGTTGCGTCAAAAGGCGTCTTGTTTTGACTAAGCAAAACGACGCGCTAACACGCATGTCGAGCCAGCGAAAACCAATACTGCGCGCGCAACCGAAAGCAAAGGTGAGCCGACTGCCGACAAGACACGAATTCGCCACCGCAAGCGAAGCCGGAAGCGTCGCGCCGCCAGCCAGCAGAAAAACAGATTGAGCCGCAGCTAAAGCAGCCTAAAGCAAATAATAATACAAAACAAACGTAGCTGCAAGCTGTACCTGACAGCTGAACAGAAATAAGCGGAGCAAGCGGACGATAAAAATCGGCAGAAAAAGCGTCGAAAGAGACAGCAGCCGATGAACGCAGCTAAAAAATCAAACATTCACGGCCACAGCAAGTACAGAGCAGTTCGTACACACACGTTATTTGCGCGAGGCTGTCTCGTCGTTGTTGTAACCAGCAACTGAGCTAGCACCACACAACACACTGCAGGCTGAGAGGTAGGCTGACCAATAATGGCTCCTTACTCTGACATCGGACGGGCTATGCAATTTCTCGCGCAGACGTTATCGCAGCATTACAACTATGCGGCAAAGCAGCCACTCAAAATGCTAGTACGGATTCAGCGACACAATCGCATGAATCTGACAGGTCTAAGAATACACCAGCAAAAACACGCAGCAGCTGCAGCTTCAACAGCGAGGTTGACTATGGCGCAACCACGCGAAGACCCTGGCGACTCGTACACACTTCACGCTTGTTGCTGTAAAATATTGCGGGAAAACAAACGAACGTTTATGCCCGAGCAACGCGTTGCTGCAAATCGTACGTGACTGTCGCGGCGGTTCGCCTTGGCAGTTGGACAAACCGTCACCATTACCCACAAAACGATCCGCAGACGCGCTGTCTCTCGAGCGGGCTCGCTCTCTACGGACGAAAAAGCAGCAACGCCAAACAATTAAACGACGCGGCAAGAAGTCATCACCGCCGTGCTTTCAGCCTATTCACGATGCCGTCGGCTGAATGGGGAGACAATCATCTGGCCGATTTATTCAAATTAACCAAGGTGACACGCGCGAGCGTACCGCCCTGGCTGGCTCTACATCTTTATCCCTATCAGTACTGCATTGCTATATGTAGGATTCTATAACACGTGAACGTCACCGCAATGGTAGCGTGTATCCGGCCAATCAACAGTACGCTGTTACTCGTCCGATAAATTATAGCCACAACAAAACGATATAATTGCCTGCGCACGCTTAATGGCGACGATTTCCTCGGGTCACTGCGCAATTCCGGCGTACCGGTCGCGCAATTGCCTGCGCTGCGACGTCGTAATCGGCGATTCTCGTCCGTCGTAGTTTCTGGCAATATACCCGTTCCTAGTGATACACCGATATCAACCGCCAGACTGCGAATATACGTGCCGCTTGATTACGTGCGCGCGAACTTTAAGCTCTGGGTAGTTGTACGACAGCAGCTCAAGTGCGTAAATCTGTTCGGTTTCGTTCAGGGATCTCCAACTTCCCTTGCCATCGCGGGCGGGTTTATAAGCCGCTTATTATTAATTTGATTGCGCTAAGATCGGCGGACGTTGCCCGGTTCCTTGATAAGTTATTGCAGTACCGTTTGAACCTGCGCGAAGAGACGTAGCGGTTTGGCGGAATAATCTGAGGCTTGGGAAAACTCGGTCAAATCTGGCGTGTGGTTGGTTTGGAAATCTCATCCGCATCAGCCACCAGGTACCCTTCTGGATCGCCTGTTGGCCTTGGCCTTTAAGCTCTATTACTTCGTATACTTTATCAAAGTTTGTATAGCGCCTTGCGCTATCTTCCACACTTTACCTGTCGATGATCATCAAACCTATACGCAAACGGGTCGGCGTGCCTGTGTTCTTAACTTTTACCTTTTTTACCACCTGCTCAACCGCACCGCCACAAAACGCTACCCGCCAAGCTTATGCCAGCTGGTTGTCGATCAGATAACCGTCGTGCGTACTACTAGTATGCTATAGTTGCTATGTTGTAAAAATATGATATTATGAAAACGTTTCGCCAACGCCTATCCAGGAAGGGAGATACCAGCAGCTCACGCAGGGTCATTTTATCGCTATCACCGTCATCACCGCAATCCTTCATTGCCTTTTGGGTAACGATGTTTCGTACTTTTCAGCGGAGCTCGCATCATGCTTTTTTTTGTTTGGTGCACCGTCCTGGGCGCAGCCCGGCTGCGCCAACATATTCCCTGCGGATGACTGCGCCCTGTGGCGCAGTCGCTGGCAACGATCAGGCATTCAGCCCAGATGAGCTATGCTCTGTCTGCTCAGACCGATACGACGACAGCCGCCAGCCCATCCGTTATCCTTGACCATCTGTCCTATGATGGACGCACTGTGTTGTGAATCTCCACCGTAACGTCAGAGGTGACGCGTCCTCACCTGCACTATCCCAGTGCAGCGTCAAACCCCAGTGACCGCGACGCCATTGTTACACCTGGCACTTCATCGGTCACGTTCTTGGCAATCTGGGGACGCCCCAGGCAGGTCAAAGATGCGTCACTTTGCTGGCATATTCTATGACCAAGCAACTGATTACGGCGGGTGTGTCGGTCTCGTTCTAGCTATCTGCGGGCGGACGTTCACCCGGTTCTCACCTGAGCGCGGGATCGTGCTCGGTTTGGGCGGACGCTCGTCTGGCCCTTCTCATCGTTAAGGCCCGCCGGCAGTGGCGGGTCTTTCTCACTGACCAACGCGCTGTTGCCCAGGGTCCGGAACTGCGCTGGGTCGGCGGGCACCGATGGCGCAGCTGCCGACTGCTGCTGCTTGCTGCCGGAAGCAGCGTAACGCAGTCTCAAGCATTATCCGGCACGGCAACACCAGACGTGCTATCATTCGTCGACGGAGCGGCGTGTCGAAGTCCGGCATCGGCGGCAATGGCGGGGTGGTGGCGTGTGTCCATCTGCCTGGCGCTGCGCGCGCCAATGCCGCATCAACGGCGCGTGCGCCATCCCGCCGTAGACTGCGGCTCCATGCGCCGCCGGCGCAATAGGCGCGGGCGGCTGCATCACCGCCGCCGTGACCCGTTGGCGCCGTCATAGCGCCCTGCGCAGGACATCAGGTACTGATGGTTCAGCGTCAGCGTGCGCTATTACGTGGCGATAAGCAGCGCCTGCGTGTTGGCGCATCGGACGCATATTTTCGCACACCCGTCGTGGCTCCGGGCCCGCCTGTTGCAGTCATCTTCGGCTGCGGCAGCACCATCTTCTTAACTTATTCGTCGTCGCGCAGGCGTGCCACCAAGTATCAGTTCAACCTCAGGTAATTGTTTTGGTACTCAATTTTCTTGATTAACAGTTTGCGCCGCAACCCTCTCGTCAAAGTGTTTCGTTCGCTGCGTGCAATATCGCATATGTCTTCAGCTGGTAAAGCGCAGCGGACTGGCTAGCAGGCGCAACTGCCCGCGTATCCGCAGCCACTAGCTGTTAACAAACTTTCTTCCGCTGCTATCGTATCTTTTTGTAACTCAGCGGATTGCTGTGTATGTAGCAAAATTTCTGCGCTTCAGCAGCGCGAGCTACTTGGCTATTTTTCTCATTGATCGCCCGCTTCGCCGTCAACGTCGCCCGCTGGCTCGTACGAAATCGCAGGCGTCGACGCGGATTCTTGCTGCTTTGCGACGTCTTTGTTTTGCTGCCAGTTGCCATCTCCGGAAACGCGCGATTCGCCTGCGCGCGTCTTTGCTGCGCGGGGCGATCTCATCAGCCTGAACTTTTCTCGCCTTCTTCCTAAATTGGTGCGAATCAGCTGGTTTGCCACCCATCAGCGGTCGGCAATTCGCATTACTGCCGAACTGGTTTACTGTTGCTAAAATCGTTCCGTCGCCGCCACGATACCTGTCGAAACGCCGTCTGCAATTGCTCGTCAATCATTTTCTTGTTCTCCTCCAGCTGGCGTCAGCGAAGCGCGTACGGTAATCACTGTAGCCCACTTGCGCGCAGGTTGCTCCATTCAATCCCACCCAGGTGCGACGGCTCATCTAGCGAAATCGATGTTACGACAGCGTCGTGCAAAATCCGTCCGTGTCTCAGTGCACAGATAAATCTGCTGTACTGCATTGCGCCAATCGCCAACACCGCCAGCGTTATAATCGCCTTGGCCTCAAAATCCAAATCCTTTTCGTTAATCGTTGTACGATACGGTAATAAATCTGTATATCGACGACTTTATAGCGCAGTGGTCGGCTTTCTTTATCAAAACAATGATAAAGTCCCGCAAACTGTCGACGGTACCTGTTTTCAGGCTGCAGGGCACTCTAACGGTGCTTTGCAGCCGATACTGCCGTTGCGTGTTTATCAAGTTTTATTCCAACAGCAGCGTGATACGGAAGCGCTACACTGGGCTCGTCGACCATCAGTTGTGACCGTCACAAAGTATTGCTGTTCTCTTCCGCTTTCGACGGTCTGTGAGCGCATCTGCCATATGTTTCCTATTTTTATGTTTTATACGGTTATTCACGTGTCACTATGCCATAAGTAGTTGCCAATAGTCAGGTAAACAATACTAACTCACCACATCGCGTACAAAGTAGTCTCTTTGTAAAACAGTTATGCCAATTGTATCACAGTATTCAGCTGGGGTTAGGTAGTTAAGTGCCTGGTGAGGTCTGTAGAAATGCCAGTCGCTTAGCCACTTGTCGGCTTCTAGCTGGCGTTCTTTGACGCTGTATTGCCTATTGTCGGATTCATTAAGGCATTCTTTCTGGTATTTGCCAATGAAGTTTTCAATGTGAGGCTTATCCTTTGGCGTATTAGGCCTAGCGAATAGTTGGCGGACATTGCTGCGAGCCAGCAAATCAAAGGTTGCGCCAAAGTTTTCGCTGCCGTTATCGCAGACTATGGTGATGTTGGCGCCGAAGCGATCAAGTACTTTCTGCATGGCAATGCTGGCTTGCCGCGCCGTGCAGGAGGAGCTGATGTGAATAAGCGCTTCTTTGGTGTAAGTATCTATAGCGCAAAGAGCATACTGGTTAACGCCGCCGTTCTTGATGTGTTTCATATCGAATTCAATGATGTGCCGGGGACGATCCGGTTTGAGATAATGCCGCAAGCGCTCTTTCGCTTTACGCGTCTGCCAGCCTTTGGCGGCGGCTTTAGATAAGTTTCTATGCAGCGCCATAGTTTTAGAGAAGAACAGGTTAAACCTCCGAATAATTCTGCCCACCGTAGCCGAGGAAAGCTTTATGGCATAGTCTCTCAGCAAAATAACAGATACTTTCACTGCAGAGAAGCTGGGATATTCCTGCCTAATCTTCCGGATGGTATTCACTGCATGCGTATCGTACTGAACCGTACGTACGCGTTTTGGTCTTCGGCTTCTGCTTTCTAGTGTGGCTAAATCCCATCGGTTATACCTTTTTATCCATTTATATACATACGTTCGAGACACGCCAAAATATCTAGCGGTTACGCTTACCTTTTTATGAGCTTTGTTATAGAAATAATCCAGTACCCTAAGCCTTTGCTTTGCCTCTCTCGAAAGCTTCTTAGGATAAATCCTGTATAGCTCTTTAAAGTTTGGTATGATTGAATTACAGGTCGTGAACGTGCCGATTTTACCGCGCATCATCTCTTCCTTTCTAATAGTTACGTTGGTTTATATAACTATTCTACAAAAGGCTGGAGTGTTCACGATCTGTTTGAGGGGGGACAGTGGCTGCCACTTGCTAAACAGAGAATTGCAGTATAATCCTTGATCGCTAAATAGCAAGCAACAACAGAGGTAAAGGGTCCCTATGCCCTCATCAAATCATTAAACGCACGCCAAACAGACCGCTAAACGCCGCAGACATAATCGCTGTGACGCGACTAAACTGTAGCTAAACGTTTCTCATCAAGTGCTGAAAGTTGGGTAAAGCACAGAGTGAACTAGATACCATGTCAAAAGGTTTGCTGAAAAAGGTACTGGCAGGTCGCCGCAAACCGCACTCGGTAAGGTTGCGAAAGCTGCGGCGTTAAGCCTACGCAAAAAGACGAACGCGCCTGTCGCCAGGTAACCGCAAAACAGCAAAAGCAGCTTGTTCTAAAGACAGCATCTACCAAACCAGCTGCGAAGACAAAAAAGCGACGCGAAGAAAATAACGCAACATTCAACCACAGCATCGCGGCAACTCGCGGGGCCTCATTTCTCGGGCAGTTTTAAATAATATGAAGCTCAAGCGCAAACCGGTCAATATTATCACGGTGCTGTGTGGCGTGCGATTGATAGTCCAATTCTGCCCGCAAGCTGTATTTAGTTCTGCCCCGCTGCCATAGTGAAATACGGCGCGGGCGCCCATAACGTTTTCTTGACGGCAAACGGATGAATCTTCGGTCGCTCGCAATGCGCGGCGACGAAACACCTCTATTTATCATTACCAAATTGCGCCCATTGCGCCCCTGTGGCGCCATCACCGCCTTGGATCGTCAGCTGCGCAATTCACCAAGCGCTTTTGCCGCCGTACATCACGCCGCGCTGCTAATTCAATGTAACCAAACACCGAAAATTCCCGCTGGCGGTAACACTGCAGTAACATCATCCGTTACCGCATCGGCAAGCGCTCTTACGGCGTTGCGCCAATAACGGTGGTCAACTTCCGCTATCCGCGATGTTTCAGTTCAGGTACAAGCGCCCAATGAGGAAACCATATTGGCTGCTTGCGCCCGCGAATCTACTCTGCGCATGCTACGTCCCCGCAACCACATTTCTGCCGCGGGTGCGGCACGCTCAATTGGATCCTGACGGCGATGACTTCACCCGCGCGCGCAAGTGTTTTGTGTATACCTTTGTGCGTTTATCGGGCTTTCTTCAACCAGCACAAGTGTCGTATCAACTTTTCAACATACACGCGGTCTCAAGCTTCGCCCGCAACTCCGCACGCTCCGACCATGCCTTAGTACAACAGGCACGTTTGGTAAATAAACTCGTTCCGCGCACAATATCGCCAAGCTGTTTGATAAGCCGGTCTGTGTCAATCCTCACGCGCCGCAACCCGCTAAGCGCCGCGATCTCTTGGTCGCACGCGGTATTCATTTGTACCCGTTATCAGATGATCACGCTGATATACCGCCGCATCGTTCGTACAGCGCGCACTAGTTAGCCCTTCGCGTTAAATCGTGTAACTGCCGCTTATTCGCCTAACGGAGCACTTGGCATATTGAGCATATGCGTGCCGCGCCCTGCGACGCAATTTTTGAGTGGTAAGGTCAGGATGGCGCGTCGGCAAGGGTTGGTTCTCGCGACGAAACATGCGCGAATTGCAAATAGTTGCCCTATTCCTTCAGCATCAACATAATTTTTATCGGTACTGCCGCCCATTTCAATACCAAGTGCCCAGAACGTTTTGATGTGCGTAACGGTGCTGTAACTGTCTATCGTTCAGCATGCGTACGCCTCGTGTCGCAGGATGGATGCCGCGTCAGCCACAATGATTCGTCGGCACAAATATTACCGACGCCAGCAATATAAACTGGTCAAGAATTGCAGCTTTGTGGTTGTGTTATTGCGACGTCAGGTATTCGTCGTACCGCAGGCTACAGGAATCATCAAGCGGCTCCAGATACGCTTTTGGCGCAAACGGTATATCGCACCTCTGCCGTCGGTGCTCTTCATCAGCCGAATTTACCAAATCGGTGAAGCCAGCAAGGCCTCGGTAAATCAATGCTAACGCGCGTATGACGATCAGGCAGCTCGTGGATCAAACTATCTGTCGGATACCGCCCAACGTTCTGCATAAACAAACACTAACTTTACCCTGTCATTTTTTAGATGAACGACAAGCGTATAAATGTATCTGGGTCAATGAGCAAAACTTTTGCACGCCGCCATGCCGCTGTGATGAGCTGACGTACCACAGAAAATTTTGCGACGACCGCTGTTGAATCGTTCCGGGAGACTTTCGGCGAGCCATAATGACGCGCCCGCGCGTCGTGCCTGACAGTGTATCGATTGGGTCCCCATTGGTGTCCAACCTCAGGCAGTTCAGGCATGCGTTACCTCAAGCCGCGAACTGCTGCCATCATCTGGTGTTTGATATGGCAAGATTGACACCAAGCCCGCCACCTCGGCACCATCACGGTTCTCCTGGCTTGTCACGTCCAGCCATTACACAATCGCCCGCCGCGCACTAGCCGCTCTACGGCAGCGTGGTCTCGCCAGTTCAGCTTCTGGGCCTTCGGCAAATGACAAATTTTGCATCAAACATATCATCAAGCCTGGCTAAATAAGCTCGTCCAGCGTACCGCCACTAACGTTGCTCCAAAGTGCGGCGGTACGCCGTCGGTATACAACTGCTTCACGTATACACGATAAGCGCTCGTTACGCGCGTGCCTGCTTAAACGTTGCTATGCTCAACCGTCCAACCAAGCACTGCCTGCTATCGTGCATACTCGCGTTCGAAATATATCCGTGATCTGCCTGCGCATTGTCGCGCAGTTCCTTCACGCCCGCTCGGCTGGCATTTGCCAATGCCTCAAACTGCTGCCGCGCTCGAAACAGTCGAAAATAACGCCGCAGCCCGCCTTTCTTTAATAAATGTTGTTAAAACCAAGCGATTCAGAATTTGAACTAGCGCTGAACCTTCAATGGATCGGCCTGCGGCGTACCTGGTAGTCCTTACGTCAGGCCTGTGTGATCGGCGGTCGCGCCATTAACTGCTCTCAAATTTATGCACGTTTGTAGCGCCACACCACGGATATCTGGTCGTCCTCTTTACCTGCGCATGCGACGCCGTATTCGCCTTATCAAGCGCGTACGTAAGTGCCGGCAATCGCGTTGTTGTCTGTGGGTTTTGGCTCGACGCTCCGGATAACCGTTATAAACGCATAAGTTCCGGGCGGTTGGCTTATAATTTGATAACTTTCAATTTCTCATCGGCAACAATGTTGCAGCCTAATCCCAGCGCACGCGCGTGTTGTACCGACTGACCGCACCCGCCACATCTGCCGCGTTTGTTTTTGTGGCGGTCAGTTGCTTCCCAGTTGTCATTGGTGTAACGCCAGCGCCGACGCTGACGTTACGCGACAGCCAATTGATTATTTCTAACAGTGGCGACCGACACGGTCTACCGCAAAATTATAGTCGCGATCCTCGATACATATCAATATATTTGTTCTTAGGGGCAAAAGTCAATCAGATTGTGCTGCCAGCTTATCGACGCTGTATTTACTCGGTTTAGCACAAACCTTCCTCGCAACGCCACTCGTATTCTTATAGTCATTATGCGCATTGTGACCAGTTCAAGCAGCAAATACAATTACTGCTGAATCAATGGCACCGTAAACCCTTGCTCATCTTACAGCGATATATAACTTCGCCCGTCGTACCGCTGCGGTGGCGTTTCGAGTTGACGCGCATCACTCACCCCTGGCAGGTGGCAGAGAGTCTTGCTCTGCTTGCATTACAGTATCCGCCCCAATAGAATACCGATCAGTCGATGACCTTCCGGATACTGGGTAATACACCAGCCAGAGCCGTCTGGCTCATCTTTTCTGTTCCCATCGTTTCAGTCCGCTTCAACAATGCTGCTATCTTTTGCTACGAACCGACCAAATGAGAAATAAACGAGTCGCCGCTGTTTCACACGGTCAGCGGTATACGCGTTCAAAAGCTTCAGCACGACGATCAGCGTGCCTCTTTGCTGCATATATACGCACAGATCAAGCGTTAAATTGTCCTGGCCCTTTGCGTGACAACGGTTCTGTTGATGACGTTGTTTCGGCATGCCATCGCTCGCCCTCCTCTAATATACTATCAGTTTGCTGATGCGGTTCCTCCGAAGTAGGCTATACACCACCGATGCCTCTTCTGTCTTATGTTAAAATGCACACCTACATCATACGCCTTTCCTAACATCCATAGTTTTTAGTTTAATGTGCAGTTTAATGCACCCGGCATTTCTTGTGCTAGCACAGGTTTGGTATGTATTTGACGCTTGCAGGACATCCTTTCTTTGATTAGTTGTTACTACTATCTAATATTTACTAGGGTGTTTTGGGTTAGGTTAATGTACCTTTTTCAAATGTAATTCATCTAACAATCTTACATAGCGCGCATCGCGACTATCATTGAAATATGAGAATAGCTACAGTAGCTACTCTATCCAAAATAATGAGATATTATAAAAATACGGATGCCGTTTTTGCTTTACTCATCTTTAGTTCTAGATTCTCACCTCCGCATGTTCTGTGCGACATATTCAGTAATCAAAGATATTTTTGCGTGAAGTAGTGATCCAAGAAAATCTGCGCCGTTCGTATCCGCTTTTTCGCGCTGATCTGCGATCGGAAAGGATATAGGTTCTTCTGCAATGGCTTGTAACTTTCGCGTTATTGCCAACAGATGGCTTTGAGGGCTTTGCTTGATGATGTCTTCGACCGCTCTGTCCGCTTACTCACCGCTCAGCAATCCCAATTCTCCACAATATGCTGCCGATCTAGATACGTCAAATATGCTCGCCAGATCCTCAATGTCGCGACTTTCTTTCCATGCACGCTCTACAGCAGCGCACAGCATCAACAAAGCGGATGAAAGCGGCAAACTTGTATCTCTTTGCTATAAATCGTTTTCACCATACTCAAGTTTCTTTCATCCCATTCAATCAAATGATTCTTTTCATCGTCATGAAGTAAAAGATGCGCAACCTCGTGGGCTATAGAAAAACGCTGGCGTTTTGGCTCATCATCTCTTGAAATTTGGATTATATATCATGTGAAGTCGACATCTCTTTTTATACGAGCAGAGATAGTTTGTGGGTTAAACGTCACTTCTTCGACTACAGCAAAGAACTGAGCTAGCTTGACCCGCATCGACAGCCCCCAGTTCGCTGTCGTTGAGATCACCATCCTTCCTAACTTTCTGCTAAGTCTTCTTCGCCCGGAGATGTAGCGTGTCATCGTATTGTTACCACCTTTATATTTTTAATTGTAACAAAGTTATAAACTTCGGCACAATAAGTGCAATGCTAGGATTCATTCAGCTAACCCATAACAACCACTCTCAAAGATTTAAACTAAACCCTCTATGCATACGTCAATCTACTTTACTAGATGTTTTTGCTAAAGTTGTTGTACGCAATTATCGCTGCGCAGTGCTACACTCACCCCAATGCGCGCCAATTTTCACATCAACCCGCAAAGCGAACGCCAGGTTTGGGATGACCTGCTCATCGCATCAACCAGAGTGCCGTAATTGCTTTCGTCTCAGTGCGCGGGACATTCGACTAAGATACTATCGTGAATTTGCAGTTGCCGCACGCTGGGGTAATCGCGATCAATAACTGTTGTACTTTTATCATCGCAAGTTTCATTAGATCAGCTTCGTACCTGGTCGCATGTTTGCGCGCGCGCTCTGCCGCGTTACGCGCAGCAAAATTACTCGACTTCATCGGGCGTCAGCGGCGGCGTCAAACAGCGTCTCAACAAAACCGTCGTCGTGCGCCTTTTAATCGTATTTTTCCATATGCTTTCCAAATTCGGATGCATGCGGTAGTACTCGTCGATAAAATGCTGCGCCTCAGCGTAACTCATGTGCGCCGCTGCCCTCGCCATGCGCATACCGTATAGCACACCGAAGTTTTACTTTCTGGCGCGCGCCGGCGCTGTGCGGGCGATCACGTCTCGGCGGTACGCCATACACTTCGGCAGCAGTTTTGGCGTGAATGTCAGTATCGCTGTTGAAATCGTCCCTATCATACTCTGCTCACCGCCATCACCGCCGCAGACGCAATTCAAACTGTGAATAATCGGCGTTTACGAACATGCTTCCGTCTGCCACGCTGCATGCTGAATGTGTCGTCCAAGCACCGTACGGTTGGAATATTCTGCCAGATTCGGGTCGGTACTGCTCAGACGCATCACAACATCTTGGTTAAATGTTGTATGTACACGCGCTCGTCAGCCTGCTGCGGCAACGTCGTAGCATACGTATTCTGCTAATTTTGCTGGCTCGCGGTAGCGTTCAGCCAGCTCAACAATTGGATGCTGCCGCGCAATTTATCTAATTTCTTTTGCCCAGTACTATGTCCCGTGCGCCCTGATCCCGACCGGTTGGCGGTTGTAATTTTGTAAAGCAATGCCTCCAGACAGCTGACATTGGACTGGAAACATTAAATTCGTAGCCGACCATATCGATACTGCGCTTGTGTCTGCAATTTCGCGAGTTAATTTTGTATTCATCGCATCAAGCACGCCCGCATCTAAAGCGAATCGCCAGATGCTCCATGCGCCAGGATTGCAATGAGCGGAAGATCCATCTCATGCGCTACGCGCACAAGTCGAGCAGCCTTCAAATGCTTGCCGCTGTTCATCGTGACAACGCCCAGATCGCGCGAACGTGCGCTTTGAGAGCTATCAGTGACTCTGGCCCAACGAGGGATCTTCCAGTCGACGTGATTTTTCCGCAACGGATTCAGGAGAAACGAACCTTGTGCTGTATCATGTTGTACTTTTGGTAACGTTGTGATTCATCAGCAAGCAATTGCTTTAAAACATGTACATCATGCCCAATCATCGGTACGTGAACAAGGATTTTCGCCGCATCAACGCGAGTGAGACACGCACGCACTAGTACGCTCGTGGCTACAGCCATACGTTATCGCCGTCAGCCCGAACTACTAATTCCGGCGCCATTATCAAAACCGCCTGCGCCGTGCCTGATTCGATTTCTTAATGTATTTGTGTCGAGTACACGGGCATTGTTGGCGCAGTATCTTTATCTTTCATAGCATCTGGCAATTTTCGCGGCAAACTGCGGATTCCAATTTCACTAACATCGCTTTCAACTTTGCTGTATCAAGTCGCGCGATATCCATCGCTGGCAGATCAGTGCCACCGGTGCATCAAACATAACGCTGCAAACCGTTTTACTCATATACGCCAGATCTTTGCTGCAATTAATTTCTTGCGCACGCTTTCCTTCACATCATCAAGATGCTCGTAAATACCGTCAGTGTATCAAATTGCCATGTAACTGGAATAGCCGTCTTTTCGCCAACGCCTGCGACACCGAGGGATATGTCACTGGCGTCACCTTTTTAGACTCTTTCGAGTCAGAAATTGATCAATTCGAATACTGTAGCGCGCTGAATTCCGCCACGTCGAATTTATCAATGTTTGACACACCCCACTTTGCATACAAAAACGTATTACTATCCAAAATTTGCTAGCGCATCCAGGTCGCATATAATTAAATAGATCTCAATATTGCCGCGCGCCTCTGCCTGGCGATCAAGCGTTGCCATATATCATCCAGCTTCATAATCAATCAAATTCGTGGGCAGCCAGCCTAAACGCATCAAGCAATTCATAAAATCAGATTTGCGCGTAAAAATCCGGTGGCGCCGGCCACGCCCAGCTTTATACTCAGGGGTAGATTTCAGACGCTTACGAATATTTGTTTTCGGTTTTATCCATGCCACGCATACGTAATCGGGCTGGATCTGTCGAATCGAGCTCAAAGGCTCAGCGCCGCAAATCCGTACCCGCCGCCCGTCGGCGTACCGTCCGCAAATCGACAGATTCGGCATCGCATAGTAACCGCGATAAAATACCTTTTTGCCGTAATAATTACTAAGCGTTTCGTGCATCTATTATATCTGATATGATAAAAGCTGTGGTGAAATTCCTGCAAACATCAAAGAGTATCCCGTTCGTTGGGCTAACAGGCAGCAGCAGGTCCGAAGCTGCAAGCCCGTTATCAACAAAGCTACCCGCGCGTGTGCTTTGGCGGCGTTATCTTAAGCGCCGCCAGAAGGAAGCCGGCATTGACTGGAGCGAGGCTAACGAACGCGCTTTCCCGTGAATATTCGCGCACGCGAAGGTAAAGACTTCGTCGTAAAACTCATTCGCGAAATTCACAATCTCGTAACGCCGGGCAACGGCACTCGTCGCTGATGGATTATATACGTGGACGGGTATAAAAGCCTTAAAACGCGGATTTACCAGCGCCCTCACCGTTGCGGCAATCGTTGCGCCAAAGCGTCTGCGCCACCATCGTCTAACAACACGCTCGTCCGTCCGCTTACTGTTGAAGAGCAAGTTCGCGCGACTGGGCAGAGATCGAAAATCTTGAGAAGGGCGGCTGATCGCTACGCTTCAATATATGTTCATAACGACGGCTTTGATTGATGGTTTACCAGCAACGGCAAAATTTGCGCCGTATCCATTTTAACCGCTAGTACGCTATGATGAGTATAATACGATATGAGGAGAATCATTATGAGTAACGAGCACAACAAACCGCGCACGCAAACACCGCAACCAGCTTCGCACCGCCACAGCCCGAGCCTACGTTCACCGGCGGACAGCCCTACCAGCAGTATCAAATACCAGCGCTGGTCAGCCATATCAACAACCCTATGCGCAGCCAGGGTGCGCATACGAAAATCCGGGGCGAGAACCTCGGTATCGTCGGTATCATTCTTAACGTGCTCGGCGTCGGTATTGGCGGACTCATTCTCGGCATCTGTCGTAATAAATCCGCAGAGGCTGGTATGTCTACACGATCGGCACGGTGAGTTTGGTTCAGGTGTGGGGTTGTAATGGTGGCTTTATGCAGGGATTATTTGTTTATCATTGCCATACTTAGCGGTCCGTCGCTTGTTAGCCTGCTAATACGTCAGTACCACGTTGTACTAACAGGGCTTCGGATCTAAAATAAAAGTACACAAAACAGACGCGCTTCTCGCTGAGGGCGCCATCCGGGCAAGTCACCTTTCAAATAATCGCATGTGTTGCAGTTTCACTCAGCGTGCGCTCCGCATCACCGCTTGTTCTTTCAATAGTCTCATTTAGATACATCTTCCAGTCTAGTCTGTCGCTCTGCATGTAGTTTATACCGCAGCAACGTCCTGTCTAGCTTCGACCCGACCATGCCCGCATCAGGCTAGAAATATCTTGCTTGATCTTCGCGGCGTATTCAACCTTATCCGGCTCCATATCAAGCTCTTTAGCGAGCTCCTCAATTGTTGGTTCGCGGTTCAGATCTGCGTCGCATGCGGCGCTGCGTGCGCAACAGCTTGTTAATCGTCTCAACCATATGGACAGGAATACGAATCGTACGCGCCTGGTCGGCAATGGCGCGCAGTAATCGCTGGCGAATCCACCAGGTAGCGAGTTTGCTAGGCTTGAACCCCATATCCGGATCAAACTTTTTCGACGGCGCGCAATAATCCCGTGTACCTTCTTGGATCAAATCAAGAAAATCAAGCCCACGCCCGCTGTAGCGCTGCGATTGACAGCAACAAGGCGCATATTTGCTTCCGCCATTTTATCCTTCGCCTTTTTGTCGCCATCTCACACGCTGAGCAAGCGCCAGTTCTTCCTCGGCACTAAGCAATGGAATTTTACCAATTTCGCGCGAGGTGCAAGCGCACCGAATCGTCGAGATATCATCAAAATACTGGTGTGCGTTCAGGATATCTTCCGGCGTGTCTTCGTCCATCAAGTCATCGGCGGCCGGCCCGTCAAAATCCTGGTTTGTAAAATCATCCGCCGGTGCTGCGGACATTGTTTTTGCTTGCGCTTGATCGTCATCGTTTTGCCACGTACTTTCTCGCCAGTTATATTGTTGAGCGCAGTTCGCAAACGCTCCTGCCGCCGATTCATCGCCGGCTGCTTCGGCGTTCTCGCAGCTGCGCGAGTAATCTGTCCTGTGTTTGTTTCGCGTGTTCATGTTCTATCTGCTGTACGATTGTCTCATCGCAAAGCTGGCGATCCTCACCGCTCCAGACCCCATACCGCTCTTCAGCGCGTAATAGTACTATTTTTACACAGATGTCATCTTCTTGCAACTCCTTCGGCGTTACTTGAATGAGCTCATCATGCGACTGTAAATATAGAGCACGCGCGCGCCGAGACGCCTCATGCCAATGCGTGGCATCAATATGAGCGCAGCATATCCGACAACGTGGGTCACAGCACGCCAATGCAAGCGCGTTATCCTCCCTTGACATATACGTCATTGTTCGCTGTTTGCCGACTGCGCAACTGGTTTAAAGCGGTTTTTCGCGCGTTTTACCGCCTGCAAATTTTGCGCGTACCGTCTCCAACGCTCGTTTGCGCCAACTCTGCCGTCCGTGTTGAGATAGTATTCTTGCTCCACCGGGTCGCCTAAAGGCGGATCACGCCAGAGTGCTGCCGTGAGTAAAGAGTACGTTTACTCTGCCGCCGTAGCTAAATCTAACCGCGATGCATACTGCCGCAGCATGTCCAGTCAGCTGCCGGTTCCGCCGTGTCAATTGCTCGCTGCCACGAGCTTACGTCTGCCTGAATCAGCTCATCAGGGTCTTTATACTGTTCCGGTAAACTAATAATCGTTAGTTCGACACCCGCCTGCGACGCCAGCGTAATCGCACGCTCCGTCGCTGCTACACCCGCTGTCGCCATCATATGCTGGTCGCACATCTCCCGTTAGGCGCTTCACGGCGCGAATGTGTTGCTCGGTCATTGCTGTACCGGCGGTTGCTACGACATTTTGATACCCGCTTGATGGCTGCTTACGACGTCAAGATTCCTCAACCATCGACAATAAATCCTGCCTGACGAGATCGCCTGCTTTGCCTGGCTGAGGCGCAAAATATGCCGCCCTTATCGCCAGCAACGTCTGCGGCGTGTTCAAATATTTTGGTGCGTTCGGTACATCACCGATAATTCGTCCGGTAAAGCCAGATCACCTGACCGCTGGTCCATTGGCGGTACGCATCAGCACGTCCGCAGAACATATCGCCGCCGAAACGACTGAGCAGACCGGCATCGATTAGACTCGCGCCGCGAAAAACCCCTTTTTATCCAGAGCGCGTACGAGCGCTTCCGCCGCTATCGGGCGCATAACCAATTTGGAAATCTGCCACAACCTGTTTGAGATGGGCTGCGCACGCGAAAGTACATATTCCATCGCGTGTTGATTATGTAGCAAGCACTGCTGATAAAACCGTGCCGCTGGTGATTTGCTATAAGCAAGCGTTTCTTACGCACTGCGCGTTCTTTAGCGTGCGCTGGTTCGTAGTCGCTCAGCTCAACGCCCGCTTTTTCGCTAAAAACTCCAGAGCTTGACGAAAGTCCGACCCTCAGCCTCCATCACAAACGCGAACACATCGCCGCCCTTGTTGCTGCTAAAATCATGCCAAATATTTTTGTCGGGACTAACGAAAAAACTTGGCGTCTTTTCGCTTGTAAACGTGGACTTAATCCCTTAAAGCTGCGTCCTGCCCGTTTCAGCTGTCATACTCGCCGATCGCATCTTCAATGTTCAGCCGCGCGCCACTGCCTCCTCTTGGCATCCATAGAATTTATTATATCACTCTTTACCTCTGGCCTCGATTATGGTTACAATGGGGATTATATGAATCCGCAAGACCCTATATCGTTCACTGCAAAACCCTCAACAACCGCAAAGGGTTCATTCGCTGCCGCCGGTTGAATCCGGCGCCAATAATTCGAATCAGGAAATCTACACGCCGCGCCGAGCAGCTCAGCGCCACAACCAATACCGGAAATGGCACCTCGGCTCGAGCAGGCTATCCACAGTTGCAATCGCTCCAGCCGCAACCACAGTCGGCAGCAAATACCGCAGCCAGCATCCATACCGTCCACAGCCATTGCAAGCACCGTACCAGCCGCAGCCGGCGCAAAATCGATCCCAAGTCCGGGCTCCGGCCAAACACAGGTTTCCAGTCCAGCATTTAATAATCTCAATTCCCCAGCTCCAGCGGCAACGCCCGATGATGATTACACGACTGTCGACTATCTCAACCGAATCGCCCCGCCCTGAGGAGCGCACCGTCAACCGGTTTTGCTGTTTTTGGGCTGATTGGCGCTGTACTTACAGCGGTTGTCGTCACATTTATCGTTATCACAAAGTAGTCAGCCTAAAATTCAATGAGATGCTTCTGCCTATATCGCAGCGCGTTGATACGCTTGGAACTGTCGCGAAAGCCGAAACTACAAAACTTGTGCAAATAGAGATTGCTGAAGCAAATGCTTCAGTATCGTCCACGCTAACATCACATGAAAGCTCAGCTTGAGACTATTATGAAAAAGTAAAAATAAAAACAGCGAATAGTGTTTCGAGAAAAATATCTAGAATCGATTGAGAAAAAGCTCAACGACGCCCATCAAAAGGAATTTTAGACCGCACGTACACGACACAGATGACTTATGAACTATCATGTTTAAAACGCAAATAAATAAACTGAAGCGTGCTACAAAATAAAGACATCACTGAGATTCTGCGATACGTCTATAGTATTAATACTATCTCGTCCGCATACGATAAATTTAGCGCATCAAAAACAATAACTACCCGGCGACTAACCGATAGCTTAACGCGCCAAATCTTTGATCTCGTCGTCGCTCAATTGCCCGCTGCAAATTATTGCTAATCCAGTGTTTTTGTTTGTATGATACTGCACTGTTTCGTATTTCTGCTGTAAACGTAACGACAACTGCGGGTCACATTTGAGACTCACGCGCAGCGGCTGAGAGCCCTCGGCAATGAGCGCAAACATCTTTTTCACGCTGCCCTGGTGCATCATTATGCCCAACCTTATACCACCGCCGGTGATTCGCAAACGGGTAATCAAGCTCATGCATCTGGCAAGCCAACAAAAACGCCTCTAAGTCTTTATGCGTCATAGCCATTTTTCCATACGAAATACCACACCATCAAAAGCGGCATAACAACAATCAATACCATGATGATCACAAATGCTGTATCGTCATGAAATGGCAGCATGCGAAAAATTCATGCCGCCAAGTCCAGTCAAAAACGAAATCGGCATGAAAATTGTTGTTACCAGCGTCAAGCGCTTCATGACATCGTTCGCGCGATTTGACACCACCGATAAATCATATCAAGTGCGCTCGTTAGCAGATCGCGCATCGTATCAATCAGCTCGTGCGTACGCCAAAGCGTAGTCGCTAGCGTATCGCGCGTACAATTCATAGCGCTCCTCAAACGGCTCACAGCGCCCGCTGCTCAAACCATAAGCGTATTCATCGGTGACAATACTACTTTTACGCAAGTCCGCCAACTGCCGCTTGTACATAAATAATTGCATGCGCCTGCGCGCTGCGGCATGCGAATCATCGTATCTTCTAGCTGATCGGTTACGTCGTCAATTTTATTCAAGATTGGCGTAAACTGCTCTACTGTACTGCAAAATGATTGACGCAATCAACGATGGTGTCAATGACTCGCGATGGCGCGTCTGTACCCGCTCAGTAATCTCGCATCAAGCGCACCCGCGTGAGTGTCACAATCTGCGATGCGCCAAGCAGCAGCGTCAGATTGCGTAATACGACGTCGCGCCGTTTCACTTCGGCAGTTCACTGAATCAGCAGCCAATCGTCGCCCTCAATCGCCTGAGATAACCGCCGATCCTGCACCAACACGCGCTTGCAAATCCGGCAATCCCAGCTCTTTTTGCCAGCTTTCGCCGATCGTTTGGTTCGGTCGTCTCATATCGCGCCACAGATCACTAGTGCCGTTGTTTCATCGCCTACATCTTCACTTTCTTTAGTATTGCAATTCCTGAATGCTACCGCGAATATCGTCAAGCGCTCGATGCTTCTGGCTTCGCAAACTTCTTCCCAAATTTTCCTCAAACACCACTTCTTTCCATGCGCTTACATCAAGCATCCGGTAGTGCAATCGCGCCCTTGACACTGCCGGCCACCATTGGTCAATAAATCGCCGATCCTGGTGGATTGAATTACCGCCAAGCAAAAATCTTTGGTTCATTCGCAAAATGTTTCATCACAGAATGCTAGCAAATCCTGCTCAACCGCCGCGAGTGCTTTGCCGCTATCATTTGCGCCTCAAGCCCGCGCCGCCGCCATGGTTCGCATCCCAAAACGCTGCATTGCGATCAGCAATCGCTTTAATTTTGTCGGCTCATGCTGCACATGCAACTTTCAAACGTCGCAACCTCTGCAAAAATCCCAATCGGTTGCGATTGCTGCTGTTCAGAATTTTCGTCGCGTACTGGGTCAAGTCCTGTCATTTCCAATCAACCCTACAAAATTGTTGCGGCTTAAACGCGTGTTTCATGATTGTATTATATCATTTTATCTACACGCTCAGGGTGCATAGTCGCCAACCTTGAGTTAGTCGCGCCATGCGATGTCCTCTATCAAGTGCGCAGCTGCGCCGTCCGACATGTCGAAATCATAAAACTGTTTGCGCAGCCCTTCGTCACAATTCCTCAACGGTGACATCCAAGCTGCTGTCGTACGGGCATGTCAAAGTGTCACGCAGGTTTCACTATTGTTCCGCTACATCGCACCCATTTTCGAGCGCCTTATCAAGTTGAAGTAGCTGCATGAAGTAATCATACGCTGGGTCGCGATAAAAATTACTGAAAGTCTTTCACGTCAATACCGCAAATCCTCGCATCCGATAGACCGTCAACCTCCATCTGCGATAATAATCGCAGTGCCTTAAGTACTAATTTAGAACTTAATTGATATCCTCTATCCTCGTTAAATTCGTATAGCGTCGGGCGAATGATATTATGTTGCCGTATCAGACGCCGCTTGTCCTAGTAGTATAAAGACCCACTGATCGGTGTTCTCTTTGCAAAGCGAGCAATTGATTCATTGTAAAATCTTGCTGACTCATGTATTGCTCCGACGTCTCTATGGCGCTAACACCATGACCATGCGAGTAATCATCTGGAGATAATACTTCTGCTAATGATTCAAGAGTATCGTACGCATCATACGAAGAGTCGCTGTCAGCCGCTTGTAAAACTTGATAAAGAGTCAACATCGCGCGGACGGTGTGCCCTGAGTCCATCATACAACGCTGCAAGCAGTACGTTGCGTCCGCCCCTCGGAAGCCGCCAGAAACAGGGAATATCATCAAGATTAATTCCCAGGTTAGCATGCTCAAGTTTTCTTGTTGAGCGACCGACCATAAACCTTCGTGCGATTTGATATGCCTCAGAAATAGGAGGAAGAAGAGGAGCTAAGGTCAGTATAAGTTTGAGATTGAACCATAAGAGCATCTCTACTAAACGCCCAGATGCTCTTTGTTATCTTTAGCACTTTAACTACTTATGTTTATCAAAAATACTTTATAGCAAACTCAAGTATCCAGGAATATTCCCCCGCCTTTGAGAAAACCAGTGCGGGAAACTGGGTGAATCATGTCAGTGACGTAATGCTTATAGGCAGTGAGCTACTTCACACACGTTCAACGACTTTAGCCTAGACACAGGCGGATGAATTTTGGTATCCACCAAAATTCATCATCGTCCGGGTTTACTGCCCGTTCAGTGCGATACCGAGGCATCAGAGCGCGCAAAGCTGCGGCAACCGATGATTCGACCCTGGTCGTCGCGGACAGCCCCACTCGTACGAGCAGGTCGTCCGTGACTGAGACCCTGGGCGCACGCCGCCTCCACCGTGATGCGACTCGCGATGAAGACGGTGTCCTCGGCAGGCTCAGGCAGGCCAGAACCTCCCGAACTCGGTCTTAACGACCGGGATCGAGTTGATCTCGTCCACCAGCACATCGTACTGGGAAACCCGAGCCACCCCGTCACTAGGGAAGACCGCAACGACGTTGTTACCGCCGTCAACAATCTTCACCTCGTGCGGGGTGAGGTTTCAATCCTCATTTCCCCCTTTCGAGGGTGAGCGCGCATAGCTCTGCAGAGTACCTTCAGAAGTCCCGAAAGCTATTCTTTGCGGTGCGCGAGGTCGCTTTTTCCTGATAAGACTAAAAAGTGCCTGATCAGGTTGCTGACCTCTAGAATCGTCAGCAATCTAATCAGCGTATGTTTACCATCCCGCAACATTAAATATTATGTGTAACCTGTGCTTTGCTTGCACGACCCACCTCGCACATAACCGCTGTGTATTATACTGCTAAACGTATCGTTTGTCAATAGTATATCGCGTCCATAGTAAAAACCAACAATTGTTGAGAAATTAGAAACAATGACGACTAACCGATTTAAGCTATGGATTCGAAATGTATAGATAGAAGTTCTGGCGGAGACGAGGGATTCGAACCGGGTACGATTGCTCGCACACACGCGTTCCAGGCGTGCACCTTCAACCGCTCGGTCACCTCTCCGTATATCTTTGGTATAACGCATTGTGCCGAAAATCTTCCGCTCTCTTGTGTAAAGTTGTATTTTTATACACGATTTAGCAGTTGCCTTATTTCGCATGACACTTTTATAATAAAAAGAGATGGTTGCGAAAACTAACACAGCGCCCGTTATTCAGTTGAAGGGTCTCACTAAACGCTATGGTATCGGCGACACGGCACGTGATGTTCTTGATTCAGTGAGCCTGAAAATTGAACAAGGTGAATTTATTGCTGTCATGAGCGTAATCTGGCTGCGGCAGGAACGACGCTACTTAATGTCATTGGTCTGCTTGACCGACCTGATGGTGGCGAATATTCTTTGAACGGCGCGTCGGCGGCGCGGTTATCAGTGCGCAGCGGGCGCGGGCGCGAGCAACGCAAATCGGCATCGTTTTTCAAAGCTTTAACCTGATCAACCGGCTAACGGTGCTGAAAACGTTGCCCTTCCCTCACCTATCAGGGCGTTTCCCGCGTAAAGCGAGTGGAGCGTGCGAGTGAAATCTTGAAAACATTTCATCTGCAAGAGCGCGAATACTACATGCCGTGGCGGCTATCTGGCGGACAAATGCAGCGCGTCGCAATCGCGCGTGCGCTTGTCAGCAAGCCGAGTATTATTCTAGCAGACGAGCCGACAGGCAACCTAGACAGTCGCTCCAGCCACGTTATCATGGAAGAATTAGCGCAGCTTCACAAACAAGGCAATACGATTATCATGGTAACGCACAATCCGAATCTTACGAGTTACGCTAGCCGCGTTATTAACATGCTTGATGGTAAGATTGCGAGTGATACTAAAATACGCATCGCAAGCGGTAATGAGTGAGAAATCAGTAAAAATCTCGCTCAACGCGCGACGTACCGCTAAAGAAGAAAGGACAATGCGTTCTGCAAAGAAAAAGTCAGCGAAAGAGACAAAAATGACAGCAATCTTGCTGCGGACGAGCGAGAGTCGTCTGGATCAGATGATATGAGCCATCGTCTAGTCAATCATCAGACCAGGCTGAACGAAAGAAGGCAGAATCATGAGATTACTCTCTGAGCATATTAGTGGTGCGTACCGAACTTTTGCGCCGAACGCGGGCACGTACCGTTTTGACGACGCTTGGTATCGCGATCGGCGTCGCAAGCGTGACGTGTATTTTTAGCGATTAGCGACGGCGTAACGCGCATGTTTGATAAGCAAATATCACATTACAACGGTAGGCTTATCGTGGTGCGTCCGGGCATCAGATCGCGTGATCCAAATATGCTTGCACGGCGCCATGTCTCAGCAGATGTTTGGTGCAAGCACCCTAACCGACGCCGACGTTGACGCGGTAACGAAAAACGCAGCATGTGCAATCTGTTGCGCCGTTGATGACGCTGAACGCGACGATTACGGCGAAAGGACAAACGGCGAAAGAATAATGTTGTGCTTGCGACGACACCTGGATTCGTCAAAAATATCCGACGCCGATATCACCGCTGGACGGTTTTAGGTGAAGAGACGAGGACACAACGGCGGTAATTGGCGATCAGCTGTCAATTAAACTATTCAACACCGACAGCTCCGTCGGACAAGTTTTCACTATGCATGGGCAGCGTTTCACGGTAATTGGCGTAATGAAGCGAAAACGAAGTGCTGTCAGCTACAACAATATCGACTACGGTAATACTGTGATTGTTTCGTACGATCAGGGCAAACAGTTGCTGAAAGGAAATACGCAAAATACAGCAGATTGACGTATTAGTTGACGAGGCGAAAGTCAAAGCAGTGGTGTTGTAGCGGAGCTGAAAAACAAAATCAATAAACTGCACCTAGGGTGAAAGACTTCTCAATACTCACTGGTCGGGAGATTGGACAGCCGACTAATCAGCTCTTTACAGCGCTCATCGCAACGATGGCAGCGATTGCTGCAATTTCGCTTGTCGTCGGTGGTATTGGTATTATGAACATCATGCTCGTTGGTGTGGCTGAGCGTACGCGTGAAATCAGCATTCGCAAAGCGGTCGGCGCAAAGCCATCGCAATATCATCGGGCACGTTTATGGTTGAATCGATGATGATTAGTATCCCTATGGCGGTGTCATTGGCTATATTGGCGGTTATGTCCTCGCGTTTATTGCTAGCCGTTTTTGTATTTCTCGCCGGCATTTACGTTGCAAACAGCGTTGATGGCGGTCTTGATGGCAGTTGGCGTTGGTGTGGTATTCGGTACATACCAGCAGTTAAGGCAGCGCGCAAGGATACAATTGAATCATTGCGGCAATATCACTAAAAGTATTTGTTTCATTGTGTTTCGATATAAGAGGCGGGCTGACATGACCACCTCTTATATCTGCCAGTTACTAGATCGTGTACGTATAGTCTCTATGCGGCAAATGTATCACTATTCAGTTAGCGCTCTTTTGAACTTCTCAATTAAATCAACGCGCGTCGGATCAACGTTACTCAAAATATACGTAAATACTGACGAAATCGGCAGAACACTCCCCAGCATTTGCTCAAGAACAGTTTCACCTTGCAGCGGCACGACGGTTGATTTGGGGCGTTTGCTCGACAGCATTTTATCGCTCAGTGCAAATCGTTTTAGGATTCGTGGATTTTCTAAATTACTAATCAGGTCAAATACCGCAAACGGTTTCTCAACGGGATGGCTCGTCCAACCGATAAATTCGATTGTGGCTAAATTCCGGAAAATAATTCCAAAATGCTAGCATTTTGCGTTTTCGTTCCAGCTAATTTTTCCATTTATACGCAACTGGCGCCATCAAACTGCCTGCATAAAAATACTGGCGTTTTCACCAACGGCGATAAGTGCCAGTTAGCTTGGCATAATTGCGCTTAGTTGGGATGTCCTTACACCAGAGAGCGCTTTCGCGCGCAATCCACGGTTCAGTATCGTCAAGCTGCTTGAACCAGGAACTTGATAGCAGATTGAAAGTTATAGCAAAGGTAAATAATCCGCGTAAAATTATACAGCATACCCATGCGTGGCTGCGTGTCATTTGGAATGCGCGCAAATGCAATTGGCGTTGCTCAGCGATACGCTCAACTTCCCCGCCTGTTGCTAGTGACGGCGATCTGGCAGCCGCGCTCGATTGCTTGGTGCAGGCGCTACGGTTTCCTCGGTATTGCCAGAATGGCTACTCGCAATTACTCAGCGTGTGTTCTGCGCGCATAAGCGGGCAATGTATAGTCTTTCCGACTTCAAAACGGAATTGGTAGCATATCGCGCAGCAGCACCTTCGCTGCGTCGGCAGCAAGCGCCGAACCGCCCATACCAGCAACGATTACATGGCGCAGCTCTCGCCCGTCGTGATCTTCATTTTATCACTGGAATTTTCGCGAAATGTGCGCGTGCAACTTTGCAGCAACATCAAGCGCCCTAAGTGGTCGCGCTGTTTCAAAAATCGAGCGTCATCAAGCATTCTGACTGCCTTTTTCCACTTGCGATACATTCTTTATCTGTGATACAGTATATGAAAGCATAACAAGAATGATAGAGTAATGAGGTGGAATGAATATAAAACCGCAGACAACACAACCAATTTAGCGACGATCAAGAACTTGCAAAGGTTTTGGCTGGTTATGAAGTGATGATGCTGCTGCGTGCAGCCGCAGACCGCCCTGCCCCCAACTCCACCGCCGATGCCGCCGGCGCCGACGGATGACGCTGCGCCAGCAAACACTCCCGCTAAAAACTGCAGCCTCGGTAAAAACTCCAACAGCACCTGCTGCATCAGGCGACACCTCACTTGATGCTGTCAAGAAAAGATGCTATCAATGGTTGCGTCCGCTTGTTGATAAACTCAACGTGCTCCCGACGAAAAATTTGATACCTATCTCCTGCTGATCCGCTCCACCGACGATCGTTCACTCATCGCGCCGGCGCACGAAGCCGCTAAAGCGATTCCTGATGAGGGTCGTCGGGCTCAAGCACTACTTGACATTATTGAGAGATTGACTACCTTTCAAATCCGCAGAGCTAAGTACTTTGACGTAGTCGTAGCAGTATGCTAGAATGACGAGTCTATGGAATTTAGTTTAGGAGAGCGACGCGAGGTCGTGTTTAACTCGTATACGGGCAATCTGGCTGTCGGAGAAACAGTTGAATTTTATGATGGGTGACGATCGTGTTCGTGTTGAGGTTGAAGCGTAGACGATTACATGGGTATGTTATCCGTGCGATAGGGTCGTATTGTTGGACGAGAAAGAGGTTATTATGTCTGCAGGATTATTTTCGTGCGATAACGGTGATGGCTTCGCTATATTCAAAACTGTAGCGCGGGAACGAGCAAGAAGCCTCTTAAACTCTTCGGGAGACATCTCTCCTCGTAGGTACGGTAAAACATCCTTGTGCGGTATACCATAAAACTCTTCTAATCGCTTCTTTGCGCCCTCTATCCCTCCGTGTGAACTTGGGTCTGGGCGATATGGGATATATCCGTTTTATGAAACGCTCTGCTAAGAATGCAAAATCATCTAATAACTCACGCGACGTTATATCCATCTCATCGCGCATAGCACCAACACATAGCGTCCAATCCGCTTAGCCTTCTCGCTTGATTTTGCGAGAATTTCTGGTGCGATGTCATCAATACCACCACGGCCTTCTGACGAATTTTCATCATGCCAAACCGGTACGTAATAAGCGGCAAAATGATCCTCAACTTCAGCCATCCTCGTTTGTTGTATTCCATCTAAACAGCCCAGGAACAGACCAAGTAACCGGCTCAATGTGTGCGTCTGGGAACGCTTCCCGCAACAGCATGTCTGCGATGCGCAATGTCGCTGACGACGACCTGGTCTCGTCAACTATCGCAACGCGCTGTCCGTCAAGTACGGTTGGATAATTCCAAACATCACTAAGATCATTTTCGTCTATCTTATCAAGATCTTCAGGATACAAATACAGCGCACGAATTTGCTGGATAACGTTTTTGCGGAATTTTTGGATGTAGCCTATCTAACGATATTTTATCAATATCTGGGTTCTGATACCCCTCATCGCCGTCGCTTTCAGAACGAGAAAGCCCCATCGAAGCTAAGTGACGTTTTTGTCTATATTAGAAACGACGCTTCAGGAATTTCCTCTGGCTGTCTACCTGTAAGTGGACTCCATAGCTCATGGATGATATTATTCACATTGCGCGCTGATTTGTCTAGATATACGGCATGCGTGACGAGGCTCATCCGGATAGCGTCACTCTTCAAAAAAGTGCTTTGATTTTTGACGTCACCTGTAAAAATGCCTGCCAAGGCATCGGTATCAGTGATGTACTGAGCTGCAACGTTACGCCCCGCGGCGGTAAATTATCTTTGCTGAGATTACCGTATATCGCTGAACCGTTTTCGTCATACCAGTGACTCTCGTATCTAACTCGCCGCTGGCTTGAATAGTTTTATAACCTGGATTTGGATCATCAAAAATCAAAAAGATACTCTAACCATGTGTTGTATAATAGCATAAATTTTATAATCAAATTACTACGTATAGTTACTATGCGGCAGCCGTGATGATGTACTCTGTAACATTCATCAAGACAGCAGCGTTAAGAGCCCAGTACTACAATAATCTCTATGGTCGCAGCAAAAGTAGCCGTCTGTCCAGGCATAAAGCCAGGGACTTCGTTGATCCAAAAACAGGTAAGACAATGCTGTGCTACTAGGATCCAGAAGCAGTTGCGCCTCGGGTTGAACAATCTCTAGAAATAGCGGCGTAATCTGAGCGGGCTAATCCTCAATATGGTAGGATAGCTGGATTATGCCAAACGAGAAATACCTTAACCCTAGTACCATATCAATGCCCAACTCTGAAAGCTTTAGTATCCTCATGGGAGTTGTTGATAGTATTGGTACGGGAAAGTATCAAGGTATTCGATTCTATAAGTTATCAGAGTAGAAGGCATATACTATCAGATTCTATAGGCTCATAGAGGCTGGTAGCTAAAAGAGAAGATACGCCGTCAGATCTTATAGGCCTGTAGAACTATGTGGATAAAAAGCTATGCTATCAAAGATTGCAGGTGCCTAGGGAGCCTCGCAGTATCATGGTCGAGTACCGTAGACTCCTGATGGTACCGGCAGCAGAAGCAGTTGGCGTTAGCAACAAGGGCGATGTTGTTATTGCAGTATTTGAGGATAAAAGGGCAATACGACAGTTTCAGTGGTTTGATTCGTCGTTCATCGGCGGGGATGATGATAGTAGTGATAGCGATGATGGTGGCTGCAATCGCTGGTGGCTATGGTGATGACGTGATGATGGCTGTAGCAGTGGCTGTGGCTATAGTGGTGACTATGGCTATGATGGTGGCGATAGTGATACTGAGAATGATTGTGGCGATGATAGCGATGCGATGAGGCTATTTTAGTAAAACTATGGCGTGCTCTTGACTTTGCTCTCAGAAACAATTCGCAAGCTAGACCACATTCAGACTTAGCGTCTTGGTGACGTGATTATTCAGTGTCTATCGGGTGGTTATATCTGTATCGGCGCGCTCACGGTGAGTATTATAGCAACGCCTTGTTGAATAACTTTGCGTGCGTCGTAATGGCGTCGCCCGGAAACATTAAGCGTGATGCTGGTCTTTCTTGAGCAGCTCTTCCACGACAGCGTCATTCCATGGAACGCGCTTACCGTTAACAACGCGATACACCTCATGTCCCCATACCGGTGATAAGCACCGTGTCGCCTCTCGTGGCGGTGAAGCGCTTTGCGATTGCATCACGTCTATCAGAGAACTCAGATTGTTTTTATTGCGCACTTCTTACGCGTTCTATGCCATCGTAAACCATTTTACGAATTGTTGCTGGATCCTCATTGTAACTCTCTTCATCGGTTAAAAGATGCGATCGGCAAGGCGTGCAGCAGTTTCTCCCCATAGTTGGGCGTTTTCTTGTCGCGGTCGCCGCGTTGCGCCGAACGAGTATTACGCGGTTTTGTAGTTGCTTTAACGGCGGTGATAATTTTCTCAAGTCCATCTGGTGTGTGCGCATGTCAACGATCGTCATACGGCATGCGGACGTTAACGCGTTCAAATCGTCGGTATGCTTTCAAAGGTTTGCGACACCTTCAATATGTCATTGATGCCGAGCAAATATGCGCGCACACCGCGGCGGTCATATTATACATTAAATTTGCCTGAAATGGGTTGTGGCAGCTCTAGCTTGGTTTGATGGTCAATCGTAATGTGCGCTTCTGTCCGCTGCGGGTACAACTTCACGCGATCAATATGCGCTTCAGCATCAGCGTGTTCGCCGTAGGTAATGAGCTTGTGCGAGGAATGCATTGAAATATTTAAACCATTTTCATCGTCGCGGTTTAACATGATATATTTTGGATTTTTTGTGCAAACGAGGCGGCTTTTTACCTCGGCGTATGCATCCATCGTTTTGTGGTAATCTAAATGATCTTGCGTCAGATTGGTCGCAATTGCCATTTCAACTGGTACGCCTTCAAGCTTATGCTGATGGATTACGCTGGCTTGAAATTCCATCACTACAGAAATCAACGTGTGCTTTTTCGCGTGGCGGAAGAATTGCTGCATTGTTGCCGTGCTCGCGACAGTGTTCAAGTCGTTGCTTTGCTTACCTTGCAATCTCAATCGTTACAGTGCTGAACAGCTAGCTGTCGTGTGTCCGGCTACTTTCAAAATTTCGTTCCAGGTAATTAACCGTCGTTGTGCCGTTCGTTGCCGGTCGCGGCGATGACACGAAAAGGTGTTTTGCCGGATTGCCATACCGCCGCGGCGTACCAGCCGGACGCGCATTTTTGCGGTACCGTTCCTCCAGCCGATACCGAACGAGCAGGGCAGCATTGTCCATACGCCTCTCCACTAGCATCTGCTTCATGGTCCCATCGTACCACTTTTTGCCGCCACCGTGGCGTCCCGGCGCGTCTCTCGAAGATGGCATAATAAGGTTGATGAAAGATTTGCAGGAATTGAGTCAAGCTGCGATGAAACAACGGCGGCGGTCGTCGGACGGATGCGCGCTATCCAGCGTGGTAAACTCGCAAATTGACATTCATGCGCAATACGGCGGTGTGTGCGAAATAACCGCCGCAGTCATAATGGTGATAAATCCGGTTATCCGCGAGGGCGCCTAACGCGGACACAGTGTAGTTGGGATGATATTGATGCGATCGCTGTCACCTACGCGCCCGGTTTAGTTGGCTCGTACTGGTCGGTGTGCTTGCCGCTCGGACGCTGGCAATCTTACGCAACAAGCCGCTCTATGCGATTCATCATGTTGAAGCGCATGTGTATCTGAAATTTTGTTACTGCAAGCAAAGATCGGCATTACATGTACCGTCAAACGCAGCATTTCCTGCTCGCACTCATCGTATCGGGCGGGCGCACGCAACTGGTGCTGTTCATGGCCATGGCGATTATGGTGCCCGGACGACGCAAGACGACGCTGTTGGCGGGCTTTTGATAAGGTCACGAAAATCCTTGGACTCCCCTACCTGGCGGCAATCAATTGCCGCAGCTGCAGCGACATGGCGACCCCGAAAATATCATTTTGCCAAGGCAAAGCGATAATCGTATAATTTTTCGTTCTCCGGGCTTAAAGGCGGGCCGTTCTACAGGCAGTAGCAGACGCAGTAGGTAAAACTTCACATTTCCATCACACGGGCTACCAAGGCTCGAGTGACGTTCAGCGGGCAGATTTTGCGGCGAGCTTTCGGCGCGTAGCGGTTGAAACTCTAGTGGAGCGTACGCTGCGTGCGTATAGCGACTTTGCGCCGCGGTCGGTCGTGATTGCTGGCGGCGTGGCGGCGAATCAGGAACTGCGGCGTCAACTATCAGCCCGCATGCCGATTGCGATTGAATATGCGCCGATGAAATTCTGTACAGATAATGCAATGATGATTGCTACGCTCGGGTTTTCCCATGCTCAGTACGGCACGCCTGCCGATCCTTACGCTCTTGATGTCACTTTCCAGGTTTATCTATGAAAAGCCAGCTTGGAATTCTACAAAGGTGTTGTAAATGGCACAACTATTTACCTCTGTTACCGATAAGAAATTAGCTACGTTGTTGCACGGTGGTGCGATTGGCGTATTGCCAACCGATACGGTGTATGGCTTAGTGTCAGTTATTGCCCCTCAGCCGATCGAGCGTTTATATGCTACAAAACCGCGTCAGTCGCACGCCGGTACGATTATTGCAGCGTCGGTTGATGATTTGATCGCACTTGAGGCAGATGAGGGCAACCTTACGGCATGTTTTTCACATTTGTGGCCGGCATCTCTGAGCGTGGTGATTGCGGTGCAGTACATTCCTGAGTTTTGCGTGAGGAACGTGGCAGCCTTGCGGTTTAGGATGCAGAAGATGAAAGTATTGCGATCGCTCTTACGTGAGACTGGTACTTATGACAACAAAGCGCGAATAAACACGGTGGAAAGACGGCGACTCTCGCGGAAAGCTTACAGCGTATTTTGGCGATTCCGTTGATTTTTATGTTGATGGCGGCGATTTGGTAACCGCCCGCCTTCAACAATTGTTATGGTAGACGCCCGCGGAACTATAAGCACTTCGCGATGGAGCTGTGCCGGTACGATCAGCTAGGTGATGTTTGGTGTTTTGATACGTCAATTATCTTTTTGGCGGTCGGCAGTACCTGCGAAAATACTGTACCGAGGGGCTTAACGGACAATCGTATGTGCCAGCGAGCATGTCGTCGTGATTAAGCCGCGCTTGAGTACTGATGCCGTCATTGAGCAGCCCATTCTGTCGTAACGGCTAATCCCCTCCCTGCGCGCGGATGGCAAACCGCTCAGCGCGTAGTTTTGCAGCGTGCCCTGTCCGCGCTCATTCATGCCGCCGTATGGCTCAAAAAGCCGTTTCCTGACTGGCGGCGAGCCAGACGGAAATGCGATCGGCTCGCTGCCTTCATAAACAACAAAAATAAGAGACAGTCACCTCGATTGATGTGAGACATCACAGTAATATTGATCGTCGTGAAGGGCAAAAGTGGGCACGCTTTGCTGTTTGGTGATAAGTTATAAGTAATTTTCGACATCTCGCTGCTTTTGATGCTGCGCTGTATAATTCCCGCGCGTTCGATTTACGGATATACTGGCGCGTCTTTTCGTCGTCATTCGCAACAGCAATTCCTCTTCGCTATGGTGCAAATCTACGATTAACGTTTTGGAATCAGGATCGTATTTTGATGATCGCCGCCATCCCGCTACTCCTGGAACTGATTTCGTATCAGGCTCAACAGTTAACGGCATACCGGGCAGATGGTGCGATACGTAGCCATCAGCGCTTCATATGCTGCGCAGCATCCTTCCCTACACACTGGAATGCGCGCGGTACGCGTAACAGAGGCGGCGAAAGGGCTTTGGCAATATTCGCTCTAAAAGTTTGCGCGGCACCGACAATCCCTCCTGCTGGTCGGTGAATAGTCGCCACTGTGCGTGCCAGTTGTGCATTGATTTCACTTCACATCCCCATAGCTGAAGCGGATGTCCGTCTAGATCGTATATCACTTCGTTTCCACACCCGTTGACTCGGCGCATTCATTCCCTTGTAGCATCACTCAGTATACACGGAGTTATGGGTATAATGGGAAAGACCACAAACACGTGAAAAATAAACGGTGGGGATAACAGAAATTGAGGACGCTTGTGATGAGCGAATCCTGGGTTATCTTTTTGGTTTTTATTTTTCCCGTGAATAACTAATGAATGAGAAGAGCCGATGAGATTTGGCAAAAGCTTATACACAAACCATGACAGAACCAACAATCTATGCGATGTGGGGAAAATCAGGTGTCTTTGCGCCAAAGGCGGGCGAGCCGTATGCTATCGTCATGCCGCCGCCAAAATGCGAATGGTAATTTGCACGTCAGGCACGCGCTCGGGTCGGCAATCCAGGATATTTTAATACGTTATCTCCAGATGCGCGGCTATGATGCATGTGTATTCCTGGGGGCCAGATCATGCGGGCTTTTGAGACGTGGGTGGTGTACGAACGCGAACTTGAGAAGCAGGAAGACACGGTTTAATTTTGACCGCAATTTGTACGCCCAAGCCATGGGACTTTGTGGCGGCGCGCGCGCGGCGATATGGAATTGCAACTACGCGCAATTGGCGTGAGCACCGATTGGGATCATTGGTGTTTTACACTGGATGAAAAGGTGATCGACACGTATACGATACGTTTGAAGCGATGTGGCGCGATGGACTTATCTACCGTGGCGAGCGCATTGTGAATTATTGCATAAACGCAGACGAGGTTTTCGGATTGTGAAAGTTGTCTATAAAATGACAGCAAAGCTTTGGAAAATTGCCTATCCGTTAATTGATAGGGTGGGGAAGTTATTATCGCAACAACGCGCCCAGAAACATTGTAAGAGCGATATGGCGGTAGCGGTTCATCAGATGATGAGCGCTATAAAGAATCTAATTGGCAGCAAAGTACAGCTGCCGATCGTGCATCGCGAAATTTCAATCATCGCCGACGAATACGTCGACCGTGCCCACGGGACAGGCGCGGTGAAGATTACGCGGCGCATCAGTCCGGGCGACTTTGAAATTGGGCGGCGGCATGATCTTAAAACAGTGCACGTAATTAATTTGGCACGGCACTATGACATGCGTACCAACGCAATTCAAAGTTAACCGTTGAAGAGGCGCGTAAACGCGTGCTAACAGCGCAGTATGACGAGCTGCGTCGCGGCGAAGAGAACGATGAAGCATCAAGTTGGGCACTGCTGCGGTGCGGCGCAGTGATTGAACCGCTCGTTAAAGAGCGGTGGTTCGTGAAAATGCGCAGGTTGGCTGATCGAGGCGGTTGCAGCGATTCAAAAACAGCGACGTGACCTTCCGCCAGCAAATAAAGGTTCGGTTGTCATTAATTATCTGAGATATTGAGATTGGAACATTGGTCGCCATTCGCGTGGGAATTCCAATCCCGATATTTCAGTCGCGGGATAATTTAGATGATTGGCGCTCAGATCGCCGTGACCAAAAAGCAGGTGTTGTAGATGGTACAGCATATCGTCGCGAAGGAGGATACACTGATACGTGGTTTAGCAGTGACAATGGCCGTACATCACCGCGACTATCTCCCCAAAAAGGCGATTTAAGCCGCTTTTTGTCAACGGCGGTCATGGAGACGGCTGGTGATATTTTGTTTTGTTTGGGTGGCGCCACGCGGTTATGATGGAGTATGTCCCGCACCGATAAGGTACCGTTCCGCCACGTGTAGCTTGCACGGCTTGTACTTGATGAAAAGGGCGTGAAAGATGAGTAAAAGCAAAGGTAACGTCATCAGCCCGATGGAATACGTATCGAGGTATGGCTCTGACGCGTTGCGTATGGGTGTGATTTCGAGTCGTAGCGCTGCGCAGCCGCAAAGCCCTAATACTGAGTAAAGTTGTCGCGGCGCTAGTTTTCTGCAATAAGCTACTGGAACTGTTGCACGCTATTTGAAGCATCTGTTGCGGAACAGAAACGCCCGCGGCTGAGCCGATTCCACAGTCGCTGGCAGATCATTGGATTTTTAAGACCCACAGCAATGAGGCGCAGCAGCAGGTTGACACAACTCGAAAAGCTATCATTTTGCTGAAGCCCGCTGAACGATTTACCATATTTGTAGCGATGATGTCGCCGATTGGTTCGTTGAAGTAAGCAAAGTTGAGCAGAATATCAACATGAACGCGTATGTTCTTGACGCTATTTTGCGCTTCTCACCCTATTTGCGCCATTTTGTGACTGAGACAATTTGGCAAGCATTGCCGCGCGTATCCCGATCCTGACGGGCGAAGCGTGGATAAAGCCACAAATACGATGATATCGCCGCTGGGCGTTTGGCCGGCTGAAAAAGATTTAATGGCGAAGCCCGCTATGTAATGAGCGAGCTGCCGGGCAATAAGCGGTATGGCGTACTATGTATAGATGACTCGCTCGTAGCAGATAATGCTGAGTTGATTCAAAAGCTTGCGCGCGTGAAAGTCAGTTGACGTCGATCAGGCAGGGGATTACGCTTAGCAGCAAGCGGACGGCTGACGCATGAAAGCGATCTGAACGATGATACACTGTACGAGCATCAAACAAATTTGAAACGTTTAGCAGGCGATGCGTCAGCGAGTAAAAGACGCGAGGCGCGCTTAGCAAATAGAAATATACATAGCAGCGCCGGCTCATCTGGTAGAAGAAAACTCGTCGTCAGCTGGCTGAAGAGCGAGGCGCTTATCGGCGTCTACAGACTGAGCTGCAAGTTATTGCGCGCAGTTGGTCAGAGATTGGTAAATTAGCGTTATCAAACGCGTGGCGTCCGCCTTCTTCCACAGAACAGCAAAATACGCTGTGATGGCGACGATCCGGCGCGATGCCCAGCGGCTGGTACGTGAAACTATGTGATAGCGATGAACTACTAGCATCGTGGTCAGAGTGTGTAGTGCGGTGTACGTGCCTCACTAATTGCTTTTACATCTAGCGAAGTTAGTTTACTTATCTTTTTGCCTGCTTCGCTGTTTCGATAACATATTTCCAACGGCTGTCGTGCATTTTCTGTACCGCTCAGTGATACACAGGCTCAGTGTGGCGATGAATATTCGGGCTATGAGTCAAAGTATGTCATAATCTGTTGTTTTTGTTTATTGGTGGTGTGACCTTTGATTTTGTAAACTGTTAGAAGTCAATAGCATGATATGGTTAATTTGTTGATGAGTTTAGACAGTGCAACGAGACGATGCCTGCTTCGTTTTATCTGTTGCTGAGATAGCGCCTCTTGTACGGGCAGGAGTCAGTAAGCCCCAACTCCGTAAAATAACATAAAATCAGAGTATACCTAAATGTTTACATAAAACACTAATACCAACCGCTTTACCTGTGAAAAGTCACTTACGTCTACCATGCCAAGGTTAGCAACAATAAAAGTATTGATTACTACAGTAAATAGATCATAAGGTCATTAGTTAGTGTAAGTCATCATATGGTGGCTAGATGGTTGCATGGTAGACTATTTGGGATAGTTTCTCACTGGCTTTCGTAGTGATCTATCAGATGCGTACTAGATATCCCTTCAATGCTGCTGCCGGCTGAGAGTATAGCATAGATAACACACTCATATGAAGAGTTCTATGGGGTAACGTGGTAGCTTAGCTAAACCACTCAACTAACTACCATGAACTATGCAAATGAATGGACGGCAGAGCTAACTACTCAGAGCTAATTAACGATCCATCAGATTACTTGCGCTTTACACTTGTTCCACGTTAGTTGGCTGAACCTCTCATTAAACGAGGCTACGCTGCTGATATATACATGGCATTATTCGCTAACATCCATCATCATTTCCATCTCTGACGCAGGAGGTGTGTTGATGTTGTTATATACCTCCTGCGTTAGGAGGTTTTTGATTGTAAAAATTTTTGAAAGGATAATATGCTGGAAAAATAAAAAGAAGGAGATGAAATACAGTTGTGCACCAGCGCGTTCGAGCTAGCGACATTGACGAAGGCCGTGCTTGCGCGGGCGCAGAACAACACTAGAGTCCTTGGCACTGAAAGTCTCTTTCAGCCAATACGCGTTTTCAGCGTTCACGCAGCGCAGTTGCCCAACGGACGTAGAAAAAAGTTGAGGATTTGCACGCAGCCTTTCTTGGCCCGAATGTCGAGAGGTTCTGGCGGCGATTGGCGGGTTTAATTCCAACGCAGCTGCTTGGGCGAATCGACTGGGATATTATTCGTGCCAATCCGAAAATTTTTGCCAGGTTTTCGGACATTACGATTGCTGAATCATGCGATTTTTGGCAAGACCGGCTTGGTGACTTTTGCTACGCCGAATTTTATTGCTTCGGTTTTACCACCAAGGCTGATTATTCATTGGAGTATTTCAGGTGCTGTTTGTTCGCTGGTCAGCCACAGAGCGTGCAGAGTTCGAGCATCGAAAGTGTTTTATGATTATGCTTGGGACTGCTGATGAAATCTCCGCGCTCTAAAATTACGAATGGTAATCCGAGAATAATCCAAGCTGGACAGGCAGAGCGGTACACTGTTGGGCGGCAATTTGTACGGTTGAGTTGCTCAACGGCACAGAATACTTTCCGCGCATAGAGGTGATATTATTTTATGCCTAGAAGATGACGGCTGATTCTGTCCCGGCAACTTTCGAGCGCAATCTACAATCACTAATTCAGCAGCCCGTATTTCGCTGGGTAAAAAGCCATTTTGTTTGGTCGTTTTTCAGCGTGGTCAATAGCGGCTAACGATAGCTTGGCGGCTATAATATCCAACAGAAAAATCAGCCTGGATATCCCGATGGTCTCTAACCTGGATTTCGGTCATACTGACCGAAAATTTGGTTATAAGATCGGTGGATGGGCTAGCGTTGAGGCGTATAATGAGTGCAAGCTGGTGCTACACACAAGCAGCATAATCACGCGTTTTGTTATATTACCGTATCGCAATTCCCGCGCTTGATATATGAGCACGAGAGGTGTTCATCTGGTACACCGGTGTTGGCGGTGTTGGATGGTTTTTGTTTGAGAGGTGGCATATTGCCCGGTAAGCGTTGCTGCGAGGAACGAGATATTTGAAAAAGATAGCTATTCATGGTGGTACTTTCCACCTTGGGCGATTTCCTGTGCACGGTATAATTTGCTCGACAAGAATAAGTCGCACTAGCTGGTGGGGAAATACCAGTGGACTAAAGCGACCATACTAGATTAGCACGAGAACGTAATGCATCGGTAACGCCATATGCGCCGCCGATAACAAAGGTAGGTGTGCGGTTTGCTTGTGAATCTTGGCTGAGAGCCGCGACAGGGCGGGGAGTTAAGCGGTTTCCCACGTTCGTCAGGACGACAATGAACTCGTCTGCGCCCGACAGCGAGACAATATGCGTTCAGACTCATCACGGCGAGCGTTGTTGCTATCGAGCGGGCTATGCGGTAATGAATTCCCACACAATATTCCATGGGCGCTGCAAGCGTTTTTGATAACGCTCTATGCCGGTAGCAACGCCCAGGGCTCGTGTTTTACCGATAGCAATGATTTTAAGCGTTAGTTCGCAGTTTTTCTGCCATGGCCGCAAGCGCATCGCGATCAACTGGCGATTCTGTATCCTGCGGCTGCTTTTGATTTCGCTTCGCTGCCGATCGGAATTAGATGGATGCGCATGCGGCACGCCATACCCCATCACGACCGAGGGCAACGCGCGGGGCGAATCTTGAGGTGTTCAATGTGTTTTATGCAAGACGCTTGCAACGTTCCAGAGGTGAGTGTACGTGTCGTCGTCTAAGTCCCATAAACTATCAACTTGTTTTTGGGAATGACGAGGCGTATGCCCCTCAACTTGCGGATGAATATCAAGAAATGCAATCGTTCTGTCGTCTTCGTAGATTTTGTAGCAGGTGGTTCGCCTTTGATAATTTTAGCTAAAAATCGAATCTTCCACTAACTATATTATACACCGTGCATCTGGTATAATACGTAGGCAACATGGAGAGGTGCAGGAGTGGTTGAACTGGCCGCTCTCGAAAAGCGGCATGGGGCAACTCATCGAGGGTTCGAATCCTCCCTCTCCGCCATGAATAATAGCAGAGACTTGCTCGCGTATTATTTTAATAACATCACTAAAACCCTCTTGCCGCCGCCGCTTTTGAACTCTGCAAGCGACACCTTGCGGCTGTACTCAAAGTGCACCGAAGCGGAATACGCGTACGGCGAGTAATGGTACAAAAATTGATGAGACAAGCAAAATGAGCGCGCCTGCAGCAATTTCCCATGGCTGCAGATTACCGGCAGCGTTGCGCATGAGCAGGGGAATCGGCGAAGTAAGCGGAAAAAGACTCAAAAATCGTACGATCGGCGCGTCTGGCATTGAGATAAACAGCGATACGGCATAAGTGGCACATATAATGCAATCATTACAAATCCCATAGAAATTGATTTGCCTCGCGTGCGGTTGGCATAGTGGCGCCAATTAGCACAAGTACGCCAGTGAAAAATGCAAAACTGAGAATAAAAATTACCGCAGAGTTTCAGTCGCGCGTCGACCGGTAAACCTGACGATCAATATTCGGCGGATAAGCTGATCGCGGAACAGCAGGTAGCCGATTAGTACGGGTGCTACCACAAGAACACCTTGGATTAGCATGAGGACAATGAGCGAAATAATTTTTGCCGATGATTAGCGTGCGCGCTTCAATTGTCGTGGGGATCATTTTCGATCACGCGGTTCTCTTTCTCTTCAGTCGTGCTGGTGGCGCTTGTCCAGCGAAGAATGACATCAGCACATAAAACAGTACACAGGAACACGCCTGGTAAAACCATCTCTTTGAGCGGATCGTACGTATGCCCGTCGCGGTAAAATCGTCGTGTCGCTGGTTGCTGTGTTCTGTGAAAACAGTGCGAATCTGTGGCGATACGGTGTTTTGCACCGACTGGCCTAAAATAGCGCTAATGCTACCGAGGCTGCTATCGTCCATTCTCAAAATGAGCCAACATTCTTGCCGATAGGCTTCTATATGGTGAGAGCTTACATCGGCGGGATAGTAAAAATAGGCATCAGCTATACCATTTTGACTGCGGCGATACCAGCCTCTTTCAGTTACCATTTGACATGGAACGTGTTTGTTATCTGTGAATTCAATAGACGAGAATCGTCGGTGATAGCAATACTGAATGGCTGCTCTTTTAGCTTATCAGCGGCATCTTGCGTGGCTTTGTTCGACAAAAACACGATACCGAATCCCACACCGATCATAATTGGGAAACCGAACACCATCGCCCAAAACGATTTCTTTTTAAGCACGCGAATAACCTCAAAAGTAATAACGGTTGATAAATTATGCATAGCGCCTCCTGTTCTTGATCATTCTCGTTGCCGTATACGCTTAGGAAAATGTCGTCAAGCGGTTTGCCGCCAATTGTTTGCGTATTGCCGCGACCGTTCCGTAAGCCGCGCTACGCCATCTTTCAGCAGGATAACGCGGTCACGCAAGCGTTCAACTTCTTCCATTTGGTGCGTGATCATAATAACGGTCGCACCTTTGGCTTAGTGTTCCTCAATGATCTCCATGCAGGCAATCGGCGGTTTACCGGGGTCAAAACCTTTCGTTGGTTCATCCAAGATGAGTAGCTCAGGGTCATTCATAATTGTAATACCAGAGCTGTACTGTTGTTGTCCGCCTGATAATTTGTCAAGACGGGTTGTCGCTTTGTCTGCCAGATTTACGCGTTGCAAGAATGCCACTGAGCGCGCTCGCGCTTCGTTTTTACTGAATCCTTTCAGCCGGCCAGTACACCATTGTGTCAATGACGGTTTCTTTTATACAGCCCACGCTCTTCTGGCAGATAACCGAGCTTTTACACCGCCCGACACGCTGTATGGCTTGCCGTTTACTAACAGTGCTGCCTCCTGTCGGCGCATAGATGCCAAAGTAATGCGCGGATTGTCGTCGTTTTGCCCGATCCGTTGCTGCCGAGAAAGCGAATGTTTCGCCACGATTCACAGTAAAACTTAGATCTTTATTAGCTTCGATGTCGCCGAATTTCATCTTGAAATGGTCGACTGCTACGATTGCTTCGTTCATACGTATATTGTAATATGTGGCTGCTACCGTAGCAATAGATGAGCGGGATGCGATATGATAGAAGATATGAAATCATCGTGGAGGTTGAGGCGCGGCAGCATGCGTTGGTGGCTTTACACTGATGGCGTATGAGTTGGTAGCAGCGCGGTTACTCGCGCCGTCGGTCGGCCAATTCAACATATGTATGGACGGGTGTGATTGGCGTAGGTATTATTGCGCTGAGCGCAGGTTGCTGGCTGGGCGGACGCGTCGCAGACTATCGGCATGCACCGCAGGACGTTTGGACTGCTGCTGATAGTTGCTGCGGCGCTGGTGATGATAACGATACTGAGCGCAAATAATACGCTGCGCTGGCTAACGACAGTTCTGGAACGAGCCGCGTATACGGGCGGTTATTGCGGCGCTAGCGCTGTTCGCGCCGGCAAACTTCGTGCTGGCGCGGTATCGCCGTACCCAGCAAAGTTAAATGTATCGTCGCTCGATACAGCGGGGAGATCGGTGGCAAATTTGAGTGCACCCGATGCGGTGGGCGGTATCGCCGGAACGTTTGTCACTGGGTTTGTACTACTCGGCATGATTGGGCTAAACGAAACATTGGCACTGATAACGGGTATTTTACTGGCAACGAGCTGGTTATTTGATACCGCGGTGGCAATGGCAGCTGCGGGCGTTAATGGTTGGAGCAGTGATTGTTGCAGCATTGAGCGGACTATATGCCAAAAGCATGGTGACGTGTCAATAGAAACACCAAGCGCGCATTATTCCATCGTGAATTACACGGTAACGGCAGGCAAATCCGCGGTCTCGTGACTAGGTGAAACTCGGCGTCACAGTCTGGTGTGTATCTTGATGACACAAAAGACTTGCCGTTTTGGTATACGCGGCGTATGGTTGAGTAACGATTGCCGCTAAGCCGCGTACAGTGTTATTGCTTGGTGGTGGCGCATTTACGATGGCAGAGTATGGCGCGGCAATTGCCAAATACGCACATTGACGTAGTGGAGATTGATCCGGGGCTGGAAAATATATCGCGTCAGTATTTTAGCTTCCAGTCGCTACCGAACGTGAAGCTGATCTTTGATGACGCGCGCACGTGCACATCCAGCGGACGAATCGGCACTACGATGTCGTATTAATCGACGACGTATACAACGGTGGTGAAATTCCGTACTCGCTATTGACGGCAGAGTATGGCAACGAATTGGCGCGAATTACACGCGAGGATGGTCTTGTAGTAGCGAATCTCATCGCCGGACTCAATAATGCACCATGCCGCGAGCTATTTGCAGCGTTTGATGCCGTGTACCGTCGTACCTGGTCATGCGACATGGTACGGAACGCAGCACCGCGATTTATCGCGCGGCAATTACGTTGTCGCTTATAGTAGAAACCGCGAACGATGCCTGCAGCATTATCTCCCGCTACAGTCGCTCGGCGGTACGCTTTTATACCGATAATTTCATTCCGAACGACAGACTATATGAAGCTTGTCGCACAGCGACACGTTAATGCGCGTGGTAAAAAATACATAAGCAGAATGCTTGCAATATCCTATATAGTGTCTATAGTCTATAGGCAGACGCTACATATATAGCAGTCGCGTAATATGACAGGTGCGCTAAACACGGCAGTAATTGTTTCCGCTCGGGGGTAGGGAGCGGAGTTGTTTTTAACGCTCCCAGCAGGCATCAATAATAAACGGGAATATGAGCGACGTACGGTCATCAAGCGCGACGGTAGTAAAGAGCCGTTTGACGCGAACAAAATCAATCGTTCACTCATGGAGGCGGTGAAGGTTTGCCAGATCAAATCTCGAAAGTTGTGCAAGTTGCGAGGCGAATTGCGACCGACGCTATTCAATGGCGCAACAACGGGCAATTAGATGAAGCAGTAATCCAGACAGCGCTGCAAAACGTTAAAAGACGATCCAGACTTTGATACAATTGCGGCACGGCTGTTGCTCAAAACGATGTATAAAAGCGCTGCTCGGCGACTACAGGAAAACGGACGATGAGCTGAAAGCGTTGCATGCGCGCAAGTTTCCAAAATACATCAAGCAAGCGGTAAAAAGATGGGTTGCTTGATGTACGCATAGACGGATACAAACGTGTTCGATTTAAACATATTGGCGGCAGCGCGAGTCCAACGCGCGACCGTTTGAGCAAATATCTCGGTGTCATCACGAACAAAAATCGGTATGCGCTGCGTAAAATGACGGCTCGCCGCTTGAGGTGCCGCAGTTCACGAACATGCGCATCGCGATGGGTCTAGCTTCAACGACCGAATCCGACCGAAACGGCGATTCGCTTCTACCGCCATATGAGCAACCTAGAATATAGTCCGGGCGGCGGTACGCGCGTCAATACTGGCGGTACATTCCCACAGTTAAGTAATTGTTTCGTCATTGACGTTAACGACGACATGGAGTCAATCGCAAAAGCATTCACGATACCATGTGGATTGCTAAAGGTACAGGCGGTATTGGCATTAGCATGAGTAAAGTTGCGTGCTGCCGGCAGTCGGCAAAGACTACAAATACGGAATCGACTGGCTGGATTCCGTTTATGAATGATCGACACAGCACTATTTGCCGTTAGCCGCAAGGGCAAGAAGGCTGGTGCAACGGCGCTCTATATGGAAAACTGGCATCTTAATTTTCCGCAATTTTATTGACCTGCGCCAAAACTCAGGCGACCCGTATCTGCGTACGCGTTTCGCAAACACAGCGGTATTTTTATCAGACGAGTTCATGAAGCGCGCCGAAAATGATCAGGATTGGTATTTGTTTGACCCGGGCAGAGGCGAGCGATTTGACTGAGATTGTATGGTATGGCGTTTGGCAAAGCGCTATCGCGAATATATTAAAGCTGCGAAAGCCGGTAAACTGCGTACATTTAAGAAACTATCGGCGCGGCAGCAATACCGCCAGATTCTGATGAGCCTACAGGCACGAGCCAGCCGTGGCTCACCTGGAAGAACGCGATCAATATGCGAGCTCTCAATAACAACTCGGTACAATTCACCTAAGCAACCTCTGTACCGAAATCACGCTACCGCAAGACGGTAAAGAAATATTGCGGTATGTAACCTCATTAGTTTAAACCTGTCGGCGTTTTTACAGCACGATAAGACATGGGCAGGGATCGGCGAGCAAGCGACCCGCTCGGCAGTGCGCCAACTGGACAACCTTGTTGATATTACTAGCACGCCAGTTGAAGAAGCTATGCGTTCAAATATTCAAAATCGTGCGGTTGGGCTAGCTATATGGGGATTTACGGATATTCTTGAGAAGCTTGAGATCAGCTATGAATCAGATACGGCGTACGAGCTGATTGATCAGCTGAGCGAGTTTATCCAGTTACTATGCAATCGACGAATCAGGCAAACCCTAGCAAAGGAGCGCGAGCGGTTATCCGAATTTTCAAAGGCGGCTGGAGTAGAGGTTATTGCCGATTGATACAGGTGCAACGCTGAGCGAGCCGCCAACAAACGGTGAACATCTCAGCTAAGCAGCGTTTAGATTGGAAAACATTGCGCGCTAAAAGTAAAAGAAAGGGATGCGCAATGCGACGCTATGCGCAGTGCGCCGACTGCAAACATATCGCATGTGACCGGCACGACGCCAGGACTTGATCCGCAGTTTAGCCAAATTTTTAGCCGCAGCACGTTGAACGGTAAATTCGCCTGAGATTAATCACAACTTAGTAGCAAAACTAAAAGAGCTAAAAGCTATGGGATGAGCTAAAGACGAATTACTCATCAGTCGAGGCGACATTCAGGGTATGGAACAAATTCCGCAAGCAGTGCGTGATGTTTACAAAGACAGAGCTTTCAACTGTCGCCGTACGCGTTTATTGAGGTAGCGGCACGGGGCGCAAAATGGGTTGACCAAGCAATTAGCCGCAGCATGTTGGAAACGCGCGATATTGATGAGTATGAAAAAGATCTACCGTGAAGCCTGGCGCCGTAGCGCTAAGACGACATACTACTTGCATGTGAAACCGCGTCATCAATCAGAACAGACTACTGTTGATGCAAACAAGGCAGGAAAATTCAGAAGAAAATCAACGCAAAGTTGGATTCGGCTTTTGCTGGAAAAATAAGAGGAGGAGCTATGGCGGTATCAGCACAGCAAAGGGAATTTTAGGCTCAGGCTTGCGCGATGGGCTGCAGCTGAAGCCGGTGCGTTACCAGTGGGCATATGACCTATATAATCAAGCGGTAGCGAATACGTGAGTTTCCGAATGAAGTGCAACATTGCAGGGTTTAACTGACTTTGAGAAAATGACAGACGAGGAAAAGCATGCGCTCAAGACTGTTATTAGCTATCTCAATCCAGACGAGTTGCTTATTAACAAAAGTCTCGCTTTTGGAATCTACCCATACGTCAATGCCGCTGAAGCGCATTGTTATCTCTCGAAAACAGATGTGGGAAGAAGCAGATCATTTCATGACATTTGAATATATCATTGAGACGTTTCCATTTTAATCGCGAAGAGATTTACGCAGCCAGGGCGCGGTAAGCAAAGCCTGAAAGATAAATCCGATTTTTCAGCTGAAGTATGTCGGGCGTATGCTTAACGATAAAGCTTGATGTTACTACGACTGAAGGCAAGAAAGACTTCGTTCGTAATCTTGTGGCATACAATATTGTACTGGAGGTATCTGGTTTTTACTCAGGCTTCATGGTTGGTATGAGCTTTCGGCGGCGTAATCTATTGCGTAATGTTGGCAGCCTGTTGGATTGGATTACGCGCGACGAAAACTTACGATTTAACGTTTGGCATCAATTTGCTGCTCACTATTATGGAAGAGATAAAGACTTGCAAGACCCAGAGTTTGCCGAGGAAATTCGCGGGCTGATTCTGAAAAGCCGTTGAACTTGAGGAAGCGTATAACAAAGATATGCTGCCGCAGGGAATTTTAGGCTTGAACGCAGATTATGTTAATCAGTATGTCAAATTCATGACCGACCGAAAGCGGCTCGAAGAGCTTGGGTTTGAGAAAGAATACCACGTATCAAATCCCGCCAAGTGGATGGCGGCGGCGAATGATACGTTAGAATTAGTGAACTTCTTTGAAAGTACAAATACAAGCTACGAAGTTAACTCAGTGAAGTAGAGGTGCTATGAACAATTTTGACTCAGTGCGGGTTGGTTGTTTAGCGACGACGAATGCCGACGGCTCACCGGCGTAACGCCACTCCATTTTGTACTCACTGATACGCAACTGGTCTGGCTGTCACCTGAGACAGCGGTTCACTCGCAGAACATCGGTCGCGATCCGCGTATACTCATTTACGATGTGGAAGAGTCCGACAATCGCGCTGCGTATTGATGGCACAGCACGCGTAGCATCGGGTGATGAAGCTAGAGCATTGACGCGCGCTTCCGCAAAAACTTGGCAATTCACCAAAATTACCAGGTGCGTTCGTCTACGCTGTCGACCGTGTAAAGTAGCATATTCCACAACGATGCGATGGTCGCATGTTTGATTGAATCAACGGTACGCGGTACTGTATGATAAACATAAAGCAGATAGTATAAAAAGGGGGATAGATATGGCAGACGATGATACAGCGTCGGTAAAACGTGTGTTGTCAGACGATAACGCATCGCTTGAAGATAAACTGAAAGCAATCGAACAAATGGTGCAGCAAGCGCAGGCAGAAGCCGATACGAAAGCAAAAGCCGCCGGGGAGAAATTGTTGCCCGTCGATCCGGCTGACCTGACGATGTGCATTGGCTGCCAGTAAACATCGTTTTGATTTTAGCGTAATCAAAAATTGTCTTTTGTGATAGTTGACAGAGGCAATTTTTGTTATTTAGTGTCTGTAATATCCTTGCTACGCTACATGTAGCGTAGCAGATAAGAACTCATGCTATAATAAAATTCCGCGGAGATAACAGATCACATGGGCAAACAGACAAAATTTATTTTTCGTTACCGGCGGCGTTCTTTCGGGGGTAGGAAAGGAATTGCCGCGGCAAGCATCAGTGCGAGTACTTAAGTCCAAAGGCTTGTCGGTTTCGATTCAAAAGTGCGACCCGTATCTCACAGTATTGATGCGGGTCTTTTGAATCCGGCGGAACACAGTGAGTGTTTTTATTTACTAAAGACGGCGCCGAAAACTGACCTTGATCTGTACTACGAACGATTTCTTGACATTGAATTAACGCAGCAGAACGCAACGTTGGCGGGGCGTTTACTATCAAACCTGATTGCCGATGAGCGTGCCGGCAAGTTCGGCGGCAAAACCGTGACAGGTGATTCACGCACTTAACCGGTGCGATTCAACGAGGCAATCGCTAACAGCCGCTGAGGGCAGCGATGTTCATATCGTTGAGATTGGCGGCTGGTAGGTACTATGAAGGTCTGAGCTTCATTGAAGCAATCCGTGAATTTGCTCATAAAGTCGGTAAAGAGCACTGCCTGTATGCGCATGTTGTGTACGTACCTTTTTATCGGCACAAGCAAAGGAATTCAAGAGTAAACCAGCGCAAAACGCCTTGAATGATCTGCGCGGTTTTCGGTATGTGCCGGAAATTGTAATTGTACGCAGCGACGAGGCCGGCGCCAGCCTCAATCGCGCGTAAAAATCGCATTATTCAGTGTGGTGTCGACGAAGCGGGCGTACTGATGTTGCCGAACGTGGACAGCGTATTCAAGATTCAGCGCGTATTGCCGAAAAGGGTTCACTCATGACGATTTCTTAATACATTTACCTGTAATATAGCGTTGCCGCAGTTGGATATATGGGCGAGATTTGGCGCAGCGGCAAAACAAAAGCACCGCAGCGTGATTGTTGGGCTTGTTGCAAAATATATGAATAACGAGGATACCTATCTATCAGTGACGGAAGCACTGCGGGCTGCTACGCCTGGGCGGAAAATGTCGGGCTAACAATTAGAGTGGATTGAATGCCGAGGCGGCGACGAAACGTGATTTTGCGAATGTTGATGCGCTACTCGTGCCTGGAGGCTTTGGCGTAGCGGCGTTGATGGTGAGATTGCAGCGGCAACCTATGCGCTTGAGCACGATACGCCATGCACTCGGAAGTTTGCTTAGGGCTACAAACGGCGGTGATCGCGGCGGCGCCGGCACGCGTCTAACGGATGCGCATAGCACAGAATTTGATTCCGCAACGACACGACGACGTTGTGTATACCATGCCCGGGCAAGAAGGTAAAGAGTCGACAGGCGGTACATTGCGGCAGCGGTGATCCAGCAGTATTTTTGGCGCGGTCAAAGTTGCAGAACTGTATCAGAATGATCATGCAACTGAGCGCCATCGTCATCGCTACGAAGTAAATCAGATACTTGCCGCAAATTAAAGCGGGCGGCGTTGTTGTAGATAAGCGGTACGTCGCCTGATGGCTCGCTCGTGAGAATTTGTTGAAGCGCCATGTGCGGTTTCTTTGTTGCTACGCGGGCGCATCCGAATTTTCGTTCGCGTCCGATGCGCCCGCATCCGCTGTTAGTAGGACTTATTCGGTATGCTACGTGCACCCTCAAAAACCTTTTAGCAGCCAAAAAGCAGGCCTCGTAGACTGTAGTTAGACCACTAATTACAGAAAGGAGGTATGCTGGCATATGTCTACTCAATCCTAACCTGCCCAAAAGCTAGAGCTTCGGCAATGAGACTACTCATATGCGACCAGTTGCCAGTCAACGTAGTAGCTTTACGCTCTGGTGTGCATCGTGGTACTATTTGGCGCTGGCTGCAGAGTGGCGGCAGCGAATAGCGGTGTCTGCTGTCAATGCTAATAGACAGCAGCGCAAAGTTCTCCTGCTGGATATATTCCTAGAGTGGGTGCTGTCTCGCAGTTTTCGACTACGTGCCTGCTCATGGCAGATTCACTACTGTATCGTCTCGCCCGCACAGTCGTTCTCAGGCTATTCCCGCATATTGTTCGGGCAGTGCGAGAACGAGGAAGAAACTACAGCGATGCGCTGAGGTAGTGTGGCACCATGTCTGCTATGTATTAGGCTATGCAGTGAGCTGGGTAGCGTGCGTCGCGTTTCTCAGGGCGACACCACTGCTGACGACGCCGAAAGCCACGGATCAGAAGAAGTAATCCGCATCGACCAAGAGCGACTGCCCGGGCGAGACTTGTCCAGACGGACACTATTCACTTTGTGTCGTATACGCCGCCAGCGCACATATATTTATACTGTCATTGACCTATATACTCGCTTTATGGTCTGCTAGTGCTAGGGGTAGGCGAATAATACCAAGAGGCCGCGAGAACCATCTTGGATGCCCAAAAGTTTTGGCTTCCATTTCAAGATGGTACCGGCTGACAATGGACTTGGGTTTAGTCGTCACTTCGAGCAGACACTTGCTCAATATGGCATTGTTACTCGCCACAGCCGCCTCGGCAGGCCGAACGATAACGCTCACATAGAACAGTTTAACCGTACTTTGCAAGACAGATGTACTAGTAGAACCCTTTCTTACCAGACAAACACATCAGCAATCCAGGCACGACTAACGTCGTACCTGGATTATTACAACCACCATAGAGTACACTTAGGTATACAGATGCGAACACCTGCGGAGATGTTGCAAAGGTAGTGGGTTAGTGCACGCTGCTATTGACACAGAAAGCTTATGCTAGTATAAAAACTATGGCGGAAGAAAAACAAACACTGGTAGAGTAAGATCTGTCGACGACATGATGTCTCATGAAAGATACACTCATGTTGCGCGCCGTTTTGCGCGCGACTGCAGCTCGCGTGCGCGTCGCTCCAGTATCAGTGTATCGTCCGACAGACTACGAAGACGGCAGAAGTACTCGGGTAGCTACTGCCGTCAAGTAAAGTGTTCGAGGTTATTCTCGAGCACTTTTCGTGTCTGGCATAATGGGGTATATGGATGATACTACTGCCATATGTTGATAAAAATAGTCAAAGAACAATTCAATCAAGATATTTTCTGTTGAGATGCAGCCGTCCCGACCCGAAATTCGGCGATTGGCAACGAGATGTTGCGTTGCAAGCTAGCGAGAGTACTGGGCAAAAATCCGCGAAATCGCCGAAACAATCGCTGAAAGCTGCGCGAAAATGAGAATAGTGCTGATGTCGCGGTGGCGAGTAGGGTTTTATGTAATATTAGACTCAGCGACAGCGCGCTACTGAGTCGCGTGCGGGCGCGACCAGCTACACGGCGCCAGGGACAGGTGGCGGTGATTGGACAATTGCCGAATCCGTTCAAAGCCATGCATATCGGACACGCCTCAATTCGACGCTCAGGACACCATGGCGAACCTGCTGGCGGTTAGCGGCGCGGCGGTGCCCGGTCAGTTATCACGGCGATGTCGGTACGCACGTTGGCAAAGCATGTGGGCGATTTTGCGCGCAGATGACCGCGACAGCGAAACTAGACGAAATTCCGCCTGAAAACGCAGCAGATTTATGAGCCGCATGTATGTCGAGGGCTCGAAGGCTGCCAGAGAGTCACCGGAGCGCGGGCGAAATCGATGAGATTAGCTAATGCAGTTCATTTTGGACGACCGATTTACAAACAAGTTTACGAAATCTGCAAGCGGTGGAGCTATGGCGAAATCGATGCCAATGTGGCGCGGCTGGGCAATGTGCCGATTGAACGACGCTACGCCGAGCAGAAAACCGAAGAGCTGGGTAAGGCTTTGATCGCTGAAAAACGCCCAGTATTCAAAAATCCGACGGCGCCTACATTTTCGAGGGCAGCAAATACGGCTCGTTCGACAACATTTTCATCGGTTCGCACGGCAATGGTTTGTACAGCGCGCACGACATGAGGCTTGATTCAGCTGAAAACACCAGAATTTCCCGAACCTCGACCTGTCGGTGACGGTTAATGGCGAGGAGCAAGCGGCGTCATTTCTCGCGGGGTGATCGCGGCTGTGCAGTTGGCAATTCCAGAACTCAGGGCAGGTTATTCAGTTACGCCACTGGTTTGGTGAGCTAGCACCGGCAAAATGAGCTCGCGCACTGGCGAAGTGGTGACGATTGGTGGTTGTTTAACAGAATTTGCCAAGCCATCGCGGCGTACGACGGCGACGCTTCCGAGGAAATCGTGGCGGGCGCGCTGCGTTACCAATTCCTGAAAGTCAAAATCGGTGGCGACGTGGTGTTCGACATCAACGAAGCGGTCGGTTTGACGAGACAATGCCGGCAGCTATTTACAGTACGCGCATGCCCGGGCGCGGCGCGTTCTCGAAAAGCGCACAAACACCGGTATTTCCGCAGGTTATATACGATGAAGATCGTACGGCTATATCCGCAAAGCTTAGCGGTATCGTGAGACTGTTGAGCAAGCAGCGCAGGGTCTGGAACCGCATCATATTTGCACTTATCTCTTTGAGTTGGCGCAGGAATTTAACCGCTACTACGAACATCATCAGGTGATTGGCGACGACAAAGAGCGCATCGTATCGCTATCGTTGCTCTCTATGCTGACATTTTTGAAAGCCGGATTGGCAATTCTTGGTATCAGTACGCCAAACGAGATGTAGCATCGGCATATAAGTTAGCGTGTTTAGTAAAAGTATGGCAAAAGGAGATTGACTATGACAGCGACCAAAAATCAGCAAAAGAAACCGACAGCGAAAAGAATCGTTGAAGACGGAACTAAAAGCGGCTGATGTCATAAAAAGAGTCATCTATAGCAGGGTTTGCACGTTTATCCGCGAGGCAAAGGCGTGGTCGGGCCTAGCGGTCGGGTTGGATCAATTGCAGCCGCTGGTGACACGGTGAAAAACTCATGCAAACGTTTATTGATCCACTTTGTACAGCTAATTGTCGGTTCGCAAGCAGGATTACAAGCTGCTTCATTCACTGTGAAAGTTTGGTAATCGGCAGGGTATATTTCTCTATGGGGCGTTTGTGAGCTCGCTTATCACGCTGCTCGCGACAGCACTAGTCGTTTACCTTATCGTCCATTTGCTGCATTTGGATAAATTAGATAAAGCAAAGGCAATACTTTAACCTCATGCCAGCAGTACAGCGCTTTCTTGAGTTTCCTCAAATCTTCACGGCACTCCTGATATCACCTATACTAATCTCAAAAACGCCAAAAATATAAGGATCCTTTCCCTTTTGATATAAAAATAAAGTTAATTTAAAAACTATATAAAACAAAAAGGGAGATTCCTTGTGACTGAATTACATCAAATACTTATATTCTGAAAAAGAGAAAGATTTTAAGTTTTACAAATAAAATTTCCAATCATTTTGCCAAGACCCGATCGTAAGTTTACCGCTGACATCATTTATGGCATGCTGGCTAGTGGAAGTTGTCTTCTAACAGATGTAGTTGACCAACTGCATGAAAAATTCTAAAAAGATAAATATTGTTGATCGCCTTTTCCGGACATCTGAAAAAGGAATTCCCGCGCAGGCTCTAAATCCCTACCTTCAGATCAAAACAATGGGTTCCTAAAAGAACTGGTTGTTCATATAGATGACAGTGATATTGTAAAGCCAGATGGTTATAAATTTGAAGCCTCTCAGCGTTGTCAGGGACGGTTCCGCTAGCACTTCAACCAAAAGCGTTTTACAAGAAAGGCTATCATGTTACTGAAGCCTGTGTTCTTACTTCCGGCAACCACCCTGTCAGTATTTTTTCCAGGATACATTCTTCTTACGAGAAGAATTATAAGTCTGCCAATGTTATTACTTTTCAAGCGATAGAACAGGCTGCCGCTCTCTTCGAAAATGCTGTTTTTGCTATGGATCGCGGCTACGATGATAATAAAATGTTTATTAAGCTCGACAAATTAAAACAAGATTATGTCATCCGACTTACTTCTAAAAGGAAACTCCTTTATCATAACAAATGGATTCCAGCTACGCAGCTTCGCGACCGTCGTAAGGGTAAAAATAAAAACAGGAGTATTCTATAAAGGAAAGATCATGATGCCTATCTGTCGCATGCCAGAGTACGGATTACAGCCTCCAGAAAGAATATAAATCTCGTTCTTATTTATGGCATCACAGAACATCCGATGATGCTTGCCACTAACAAAGAGATCAAGTCAAAGGACGATGTTGTCCATGTTGCGCGCATCTATTTTTCACGATGGAAAATTGAGGAGTATTTCCGTTGCAAAAAACAGATGTTTCAATTTGAAAACTTTCGTGTCAGAAAGCTTCGCGCCATAAACGCGCTTAACTTTTATATTAGTTTGTGTATGGCGTTTCTTGCCATGATATCCATGGCGCCAGAGACAAATACAATACGGGTTTTAGTTATAAAGACAGCAAACCCTGTGAAAGAAAAACGTATTTTTGTTACTACCGGCTAGCAAAAGGCATTGTACGAATACTCTCATACGCAAAAGAGGGAGTTAGGCTTTGGTTTAGAACCAGGCGTCCCGCATACCGGCAGCTTTGTTTTAAGTTTATCATTTAAATTTAAAAGATTAGGATTAAAAAGGATACGTCCCATAAAGCTCAATTTCTATGGAGCCTATTAAAGTACGCCGGTTATTAGAGCTATTGTTCAAATTTATTTAAAAATCATCGAATTGATTCTTATGTTGATATTGCAATTCAACGTATCAAAAAGGGAAATGATTCCTTATATATTTTGGCGTTTTTGAGAACTTACTTGTTTAGGTATAGGCGATATTAGGGATAGCATGTGAAAATTTGAAACTCAGGCGCTTTACATTGACGCGCTAGAAGCCTGTTATAATCAAAAGCCTATGATATCAAAGGATAACAAAGCGAAAGCGGTGCTTTGACTCAGGTCAATAAAAACGATGTCGGTAGCCGCAGGCGCAGATCTCGATTTTGACGGCTCGTATCAAAGAGGTGACTGAACACCTAAAATCCAACAAAGCACGACCACATGGCGCGCCGCGGATTGATTCAGATGGTAGAGTAAGCGCAAGCGCCTGCTGAAATACCTTGAACATACGAACTTTGGCGCGTACAAAGCGACGCTTGAAACATTGAGGCTTTGCGCAAATGGTTTACATATGCAAAACTCCCCTAGCCAAGTAGCGAGACTAGGGAGTTTTTATATTACTATGAGACTCTGAGCTTATTGATGTGGCGAATAGTAGTACAATGGCGTATCCAACTCAAAACCCTGCAGCATCTCCCTAGGCGTGCGTAACTGTATACCTAAAGTGTACACGATGGTTATTGTAGTAGTCCAGGTATGACGTTAGCTGTGCCTGGACTTTTTGTATGCTGTCTTTGGCTGTTATGGTTCTGCCGGTGCATTCATCTTGCAGGTGCGGTTAAAGCGTTCGATGCGGGCGTTGTCGTTGGGTCGGCGTAGCCGCTGTGTCTGGTTTGTATACCGGCTGGATGCATTTGTTGTTCGAAATAGCGACTGTATTCTGAGTCCATTGTCGCACTGTACCATCTTGAGGTCGAAGCCAAAGCGTTTTCTAGCCTCTAGGATAGTCTTGGCAGCCTCGCCGGGCGCGGTAGGTCGCTGGCTCTAGCGTAAGCCATTCTAGCGTATAGGTCTATAACAGTGTAGATATACTTTCGCGTGTGGGTATAGGGGCAAACGTAGTGAATAGTATCGGTTTGGACCAGTTCGCCTGGAGCAGCGGCTGGCGGGCGCTTGGGATTACTTTTCTCTTTACCCTAGGTTTTCTAGCGCCATCGAAGCAGTGGTGGCGCTGGAGGATGTGCGGACGCTGCTTAGGCTAACCTTAATCCCCAGTCTATTGTTTACGTAGTGCCAGACTGCTTCAGCCGCAGCGCTTTAGTTTTTCTCTAGCTTCTAGGACTGCTTCAACTATATGCTGAGGAATGGCTCGGCGGGTGGCTGTGCGGACGCGAAGAGAGGGTTGGAATGTCCCAGGTACAGCTTTGTAGCCTAAATTCAGACACGGCGCCTACCCCAGGGATGTAGCCGGCAGGTTTAACTTGGCGGTTGATGCGGTTACTATTGGTGAAATGGATGTTACTGTTTTGCTGCTGCCACTTCTTTAGCCAGCGCCAGATAGTGCTGCGATTAACACCCATACGCAGTGCAACCACTCCAACTGGCAGCTGCTCTTTAATGAGCAGCTTCATAGCATCGCCTCTAGCTTTAGGAGCACTAGAATTGGTATTATATGCCATAGCAGGTCTTCCTTTCTGTAATTAGTTGTTGTAACTACAGTTTTACGAGGCCTGCTTTTTTGGTTGCAAAAGGTGGTGGGTTGGTACGACAATGGTTGACAAAATGTATGCTCTATGCTAGAGTAAAAATTATAAAGTGCAAAAACATGCGTGAATTTCTGGTCAAAATCAAGAATCTGGCGATCAATATACTGAGTTGAGGAACAGGAGTTATCGCAGCTCGGTGAGGAGTTGTCAAGAAGTTAACGGCGTCGTTGGAGGGCGCAATGCTGCGTCGTCGCTTGATTCAAGCGGAGATATTACGAGAGCGATATGATTGATAAGGCGCGGGCTGACGTCGCAGCAGCTTTTGGTGAGTCCGGCTAATGGCGGAGGAAGACAATTGCTTGTTGGTGAAGCGTATAAAGCAGCGACTTCGGGCGGCGAACGAGCTACGGGCGTCATACGTGCTGAACGGCGACGAGACATTATCATAGACGGTACAGGGTGAACGATTCAGGAAAAATGAAGTTCATCTTCGGACGAGCGAAATATGTCGAGGTTAGACAAAATGTTTAAACGTCAGAGCGGAGCTAGAAGCAAGGGCACGCCTGTAGAGATGGCAATGGCTGAAGTTATGCGCGCGTATAGTACTGGCGATAATGCGATTGAGCTGCTTCAAACCAGCGGTCAACCAACAGAACATGCTCCTGACGCCTCGGTAGATTACCGGCAACCCTGCAGAAGTATTCTCCTCAAAGACAGTAGAAGACGGTAACGCACGATCAACCGGAAGAAGAGGCGATTAAACTGGCTGCGGATGGCGCTGAAGCGGAAACAAAATCCTGTGCAAGCGGCTGAGTCTAAATCAAATCAGAGACAGGCGCATATGGTGGCGGCAGTACGCGGTCCCAGATCAAAGAAACGTCAGTGGCGAATGATGAGGAAAAGAGGCGGAGACGCCGCTCCTGAAGAACGGGTGGCTAGCGCCAGCAAAAGAAGGACGGACGAAAAGATCGTGGGAAGTCCAGAAGCGGCAGCGGTCGAGACTGAGAATACTATACAGGAGGCGCCAAAAGAATACCGTTAGTCAAGAGCAGAGTAGCGCAGAGTTTGACCAAAGGGTACTGACAGGAAGCTCGTAATTTCTTTCGATTGTACGGATCTCTTTGAGTCCAAAGGCTCGGAAGGACTTTATAAGGAGGATTGGAATAATGAGTTTCGTATAACGCCGGATGTAATAGCTGGAAATACGGAAGGTGGAACAGGAGTTTCTCGTGGATCTGGGGGTTTGGAAAGAAGCTGGTCATCAAAAGGGCTCAGCGCTGCAACGTGCCGCTTATGAAGCGCATTCTAGACTAGACAGTATTGTGTCAATTTTGTAAACTATGCCAATTATACCTGCTAAACCACACCATCTGGTGCCCCCACTTTCGGGGACTGAGAAAACGTCTTTATTAGAATTACAATAATAAAACGAAAAGAGCTTTGGCGTCGCAGTCATTCAAGATAACGGAAAATTAACAGTTGATTATCTAGGTTGATTTATTACCTAATCTAGCTTCAAGTCAAAGATACAATTTCTGCATCCGTTTCTGATAGATAGTGCCATTAAATATGTTGGCGCGAATAAGAAGGACATCATACACTTAACAACGAGAAGGATAGACGTAGTCACAAAGATATTTATGCTATTAAATAACGTATAAACTAACAAAATTTAAACGAGGACCGTGCTCAACAATGCTTAACATTATCAATGTGGCAATGGGCATTCTCTCTAGAGCATAAAGATTCTTACTATTAAATTGTCGCAGGTGTCTTGTGAATTAAAAGATATTTTACCTTGAAATGGTATATTTTTGTGAAAATTTGTGGATATTATTGATTTTACAGGTATAATTTTGATAATATATTTGCATATGGATACTACGCTCTATACAATAGATTCATTCAAGATTAGTAATTACCGTTCTTTTATGATGAACAGGAAGTGATTTTTAATAATACCGTTAAGGCGTTTTATGGAGCGGATGCTTCAGGTAAGTCAACTTATATAAAAGCCCTAGCAGTGTTTCAGAGAACTTTTGTAATAAACTCTACTCAATGAAACTATACAAACCCCCTTACGATCCATTCCTGTTAGCATCAGACGGCACGAAAAAGACCATTGCGCCTAGAAGTGATGTTTTGGCGATAAGCAGATCAGACTCAAGCTACCGGTATATGTTTGAATCCGATGGGACGTTCATTACAGAGGAAGCAATGTATGATTGTAGCTCAAGTAGAAGAGCGAACTTTGTTTGTGCGGAGTAGAGGCTATACAGCCACTGCAAGCAAGAACGGTTTCAGTAAGGCTATTTTGACTCGATCTAGCTCTCTCATAATCACTCAAGCACAGATGTTTTAATAACAAGAATACGCTGCTGTGTTATTTGATATGATTGAAAATCTCTGCCTTATTGAAGTTAGCAATACCCCATATCTTGAGATTTTAGCATACAGATTGTCCAGAAAAATCCAGCATTAAAAGATCGTGCGTTGAAATTGCTTAATAGTGCAGACTTGCTATGATTCAGGATTTTGATTTTTGTTTCAAGCGATATACCTCATGAAGCTATTGAGGCAGCTCCATTTTTCTGATGAAGTTAAAACTCAGCTAAAAATCAGAAAGTAAGTCCAGATTCAAACTGTGCACGCTGCCGCGTAACGAGGAGGGCGACATTGTCAATAGTGTTGCATTTGACATGAGTACTCAGGTCGCGTCGGGACAAATATATTTTGATCTTATAATCCCTATCCTTGATTGTGTAGAAAATGGAAAAACTATATATTGATGAATTTAGTTCTAGTCTCCAGCTGACATCATGCGAGTTCATTATAAAGAGTTATTCAAGACAATAAGACAGAGGCTAAACTATTAGTCATTACTCATGACCAGACTCTTATGAAAAATGGAAAAGAAGGATTACTAGAGTAGGGACAATATTGTTATTGTGGAGAAAGATGGGTATGAGCGCACTCATATAACGCCTTTAGGAAAAAAGCGATCTATACGGAAAGATGACAATATTGAAAAGAAATATCGTTATGGTCTATATGGAGGCCGTTTATTAGGAGGTAGAGTTGTCAGATGCCAAATATGAATCCTCAACTATTGTATTTGCTGTGAAAGGTAAAACTGAAGAACGTACTTCTCTATGTTGCGAGAAGTCTTCCGTGTAAGTGGCATTACATACAGATTATCCTTGTGGTGGGCAACAGCATAAATTCTTGTAGGGTGTGCATTGAAAAAGACGAAAAGATTTTTACGAGCATGGGTATATTTGATTCGGAAGACGATATCGAAAACATGGGTTGTGTCTGATAGAGATGGCTATGTTGAGAGTTTTACGAAACTTCGTGAGTATGGAGCAGTGCAAAAGTTAGTATCGCATTCTCTGATCCTCAATTTGAAAAATTACATACTACAGCACTTTAGGGAGCCCAAATAGTAGTAGAATAAAAGGCTCTATGCTAGAAAGAGAATTAACTATTGCGATGCTTGGTTATGGTGTGGTACATACATAAAAGACGATCTAGAAGTAGTTGAGGGATATAATTGATAAAAAGCCCTCAATTGTTCGTGCTGCTATGAACCATGCTGATGTATTCTCCAATCACGAAAGCCGTTCTTCACCGTTCAGAAGCTTGTAGAACGGCTGCTACAATTTCTCTGAGATATGAAAAGCACAGCACAAATATAGTGGACTAGCTCACAGATCGAGTCTTTGTACGACTGATTGATTCTTTGGTAGTGTGGATTGTTACTGTAATCCCTCTACGCACAATGATGCTAGATCCTTCTGCAGAAAATATTACATTGTATGATAATATCTTTTACAATTTTATCTTGATTTTTACATATCTATAGTAATGTAAATTGGGATATGTCTAAGCGTAGAAAGGAAGTGGTACATTAAACTAAAACGAACAATTCTAGTAAAATTAGATAGTAGTAACAACTAATTCTATAAGGAGATGTCCCGTATGTCTCACATACCAAACTTTGACTAGCAATAAGAAATGCTGGCAGCTCATTAATAAACTAGTCTTTGGAGGATGCACTGTGTCCGCTCCTGTGGGTGTAAACTACGAGAATTACCTTAGATATCTATGGTTGCAAGGTATGCCGCAAGAGAGTATAAAACTACCGCTCTACACGGTTCCATGGCTATACGGCATGAAGATAAGCTCTAAACAGCTATTCGTACTGTTATGGTGCTGGCAAACAAAGAAGAGCCTAGAAGAGCCTAGAAGAGTCTAAGAGCTCTTAGCTCTTAGCTCTTAGCTCTTAGCTCTTAGCTCTTAGCTCTCAGCTCTTGGCTCTTGGCTCTTAGCGTTTATAGTCTACAAGACAGTGTTAGCTAAAGTAAGCTCCTACCAGTCTCTAGATGGTTCTCTAGGTTTAGAGATAAGCTACCTATATAGTCACAGGCGCTATAGAACCAAGTACTGGACATAAGGTTAAGTAAGGTAAGACTAGACTAAGCCTAAACCTAAGCCTAAAACTGGACTAAGCTCTAAACTAAGCTAGACTGGACTTATACTATACCTAAATCAAGACTAACCTCACGTATTTCAGGAAGCTTCATAATGGCAGAGAGTCAGAATGCCTGAATCATTCATTCAGGATACTGTTAAACCTGGCAGCTTAGTTATTACAGACAAGTGGTATGGTTATGATGAACTACCACTATTTATCTTATACTCTCTACTCTCTACTCCTAGGCTACTGCCATGGGAGCCATAACCATAGCAAAGGAGATTATACTAATACTAAATACTAAACACTAAACACTAAACAAAAAGCTGAACTAATGTGAGGTATAGCTAAAGAGACATATGAGAAAGCTCTACAAACAACGTATACTAACACATCAGTTACAGGATCTATGTAAAGAATGGATGGTATAAGAGCCAACCATTCTGAGTTATTTAAAGATCCGTTAACTTATCTACGGTTTCAGGTTGTTACGGGTTATTGGCTGTACCGGAACAAGCGTAAATTTTAGGTATGTTACAATAACAGCGTTAACGTACCATGTTGTATGATTAGCCCTGAAGTGTCCTCACGGGTACTTCTTGTACAATAATCTGAAAGTAAGAAGCTTATCAAAATCACGTCGCCGATAGGGATAACATGACGCCGTAACACTAACTATTCTGAGTTATTTAAGGATCTATTAACTTATCTATGGGTTAGGGTGTTTTGGGTTGGGTAGAATGCCAGGTATTACAAACCAAGTTTCGCGAGTAGTTTATCGACAATATCCGGACTCGCTTCTTTCATCGGCAAACGCGCTGCTCAGCATATCAACAAGGTTTTCACCAACTTCAGTTGGGAAGTAAATATTCTGCCTAGCTGAAAAGCGTTTTCGCGGTATGGTACAACGCAGTTTGCCGTTTCCTGCTTCACAACGCTGAACGACTTGAATTGATCAAACGTATATAGCCGATCATTTACGTAAATTCCTTTGCGACTTACTATGTAGTCGATCGTCGCTGGCGGGCGGCGAACATACAACGCCAATGCTACTGCCATCACCGGTACGAGCACCGCAATGTTGGCGATTTGAATACAAAATTGCTACACCAGTGAGCGCAAAGTACGACAACGCCGAATCCGACATACGCAGAATTGCCTCGTGTTGGTGCTGCATATGCTCAAGCGCCTGCCAGCGAACAAAATCTCATCGTCAGGAAGGTCGTCGGCTGTCATGTCATCTGTAGCATCAGGCTGATCTGGCAGTTCCTGGGTGGTGATTCGGCAGTCTGTTGTGGCACTGCTGTAGCGGCAGGATCAGGCGGCTCAGAAGAAGACGAAGAGTCACAGGCGCTTCAGATGGGGCAAATTGTAATTGCTAACTGCGTCTCCGGCGCTGCGCCCATCGGCGCCTCTTCTAACAGCCGCAGGAATTCAATGGACGAAGTCGTCACTACCGGCGACGCTCAGACGCCACTGTAGGTTCAGCCGGTGGCACGCGCTTGTGTCGTATCTTGGATCGGCTGATACGCACCATGCGCAGTTGATTGCGCTGGCTGTTGCTCAATCATTTGAGTTTGCGACTCTTGGTCTTGCATGTATTCGTTGTACCGCATGAGCAGGTTCTGTTCGTAGTACCCTACGTCGCCACTACGCAAAATGACCACGCTAGGTCGTTCTCTTCTTCTTGGCGGAGGAGATTCGAACTCCGCTGCAGGTCTCCCACACTAACGATTTATGTAAACCGTCCCTTCAGCCACTTGGGTACTCTCCATTTGCAAAATAAAATACCTCACTGGTGTAGCAGTAATCTCAGGCTGTTGCCCTGGGGAATAGTCCGTCGTATACTATGAGATAGGCGTATACGTAAATTCGCTGAGAGAGATGTCGCATCTATCATGAAATATATTCGCATCATTTTTGGATCACTCGTCGCCAGCAGGAGCAATCGTCCTCGCAAAATAACTTAATTACCAGCAGCGATCGGAGGCGGCATCGCCGGCAGTGCACTTTCTGCACGCGGTTCAGATCAACCGGCAAATTTGTTTGGCGATACTGGCGTATTCGCGCAAATTAGCAGTATTTTATTGTTCATTATCGGCGCCGTTGCCGTTATTATGCTGATTATTGGCGGTCTGCGCTATGTCGTCTCGGGTGGCGACGCATCAAAGGTACAAGATGCAGAAATACGATTTTTATACGCACGCGTTGGCATCGTCGCCAGCAATTTTAGCGTACGCAGCTGTTAACTTCGTTATCGGCGGCTTCATACCAGCGCAACAAACCTAACTGGCGTTGGAGGTGGCGCTACCGGTCCATACGGCGCATCTACTCGCTAGTTTTCAATAACGTAAAACCGGCTGAATCGGCAACAACCGGCTTCCATCCATTGCGTCGCAGCTCCTTTGCGAACGCTGTATCTGTTAAGACTGCAGTGCGAGACAATATGGAGACCGCGCAAATTCGCGTTGGCGAAATGATCGTATCACGTACAACACGGTAGTAATTATCCACATGTTCGCACCACCGTAGCGCCAGCTCGGCATCCGTCCGTCAATATACACTCTTTGCCGCGGCGCACGCCATATCAGATAGCCACCGATATTGTAATCATTGTATAAATTGCCATGGCTGCATACGCCAGCTTGCAACGACCGTGCAATTTCACGCGGATACCGCGACTCCGCCACCACGCGTACATCCACGAGATCCCGCCGCATTAAATAACCCCCAAAACTAACAATGATAAGTGCGGGCGTTATCATCAACGGACGAATCGCCTGCAGGCGTTCACGAATATGCGCCCAGGGCAATGGCACAACCGCCATCATATGTACGATATCCGCAACCGTAAATACAACAAGAATAGGCACATTGCGCACGCTCATCACTGTTCCAATGATCAAAAGCATAGGGAAGGCAAGCACTGTTCGCCGCTACCGAGCGCGTATAACAATAACGGCACGTTGCCCATACCGCCTGCAGCGCAACTTCAATGCTAAACGCCAGCGACTGCCATTCACTAAATCCGCCCATGCAGAGAACTATCGCTAAGTGTGCATATAATTTCCAACGTAAATCGCTCGCCCATAGGGGTGTCACTGCCGTCGCAAGTACACTCACAAACCATAATTACCGCCGACCGCACGATGGACGCGCAGCGAGCCGGTATACGATACGTCGCACGCTCAACGATGAATCCGCCGCTAGGTTGCCCGCTAGCATTAAAGGGAATAAGCAGTGCGTACGCCGCGGTGCTAAATAGCTCTATATAGTATCGCGGCGCAGCACCGTCCATACGATCGCGCGTACGCCCGCAAACAGCAAACACGCAATAGCCTCCCGACAAGCACAATCGCCGACAACCGGCATCGCCGCGCCACTAACCAAAGCGCTATCGTCACACCGCAGCATAAAGCAATGCCGCGGGCGTATAGCCGCCAAGATGATACACCGCTGCAAGCACCATGTCGCTGAGCCATTCGCGGATTAATCCACGGGAAATGCTGCGCCGAAAATGTAAAAATATCATGCGTAGGGATACCGTGCGCCCAATAATACTGTCCCGCCGCCAAATGCCAGCCAAAATCCGGGATCAATAATTCCAAACCCGCGCACAAAGAACAACATAAATACGACTCCGTACACAAACCGCGCCGGTAATGTATAGGCGCAGCCACCAGGGATATCTCGCTGTTTTTGATGGTGCTTCGTGATATAAAAACGAAGTAACGCTCGTTTAACATTGGTTACTCTTATTTGGCGGAGAGTAGGGATTCAGAACCCACGGTGAGTAATAGCCCACGCCGGTTTTCAAGACCGGTACCTTCAACCACTCGGTCACCTCTCCGTACCTGGATTTATTATATCAAATAGTTACCATACAAGAAAACGATTAATATAAGAACAACCACGCCCTGCGCCTCTGCTACAGATTTGAGTCCGCAGCGGGGAAGCCTGCAGGTGATTAGAGTTATACACCAAAACCACAATACACACACCCGCATCAATAGAGTATGACATTGGAGTATAATCAACGCTTCATTGTTGGGTTTTCGCGCGCAATACAGCAACAGTATCACTCGATACGATGTTATTTTTACAATTATCACATAAAATTGCATCAATCATACCGTAGAAACAATAGTGAGTGAAAGACGGAACAGCACAGAGCAATCCCTTTCATTGTAATACGTTACTGTTACGATATAGTTGATTATACCGCAACCATTAGCTATAATGTAACCATACAATCTGTCAAATATCGATGAGTAAAGTGGAGGATATCATGGCACGCAAGAAAATGATGATTTGTTGATTGAAGACGAGCTGGCTGCAGCATTTTTGAATGATGACAGCATGGATCTAACAGAGCCGGTTGTTGCACCGCAGGCCGCAGCAACTGCACCAGCACCAGTAGCAACCGACGCGAATGCAGCCTGGAATGATCAGAAGAGGGTTCCCAGGGCAGCCTCGCAGTTGACGTATACGAGACAGACGAGATCTAGTTATTAAGGCGCGCACTGCCGGCGTCAATAAACAAGATCTGACGTTAGTATCTCCGACTGTATTCTCACGATCAGCGGTACGTTATCAAGCGGAGACGACACAACCGTATCACGCTGGCACATTCAAGAGTGCTACTGGGGTGAATTTAGCTGCACACTGCATTGCCTGTTGCCGTAAAAGAGGATGAGGTATCAGCAATATTAAAAAGACGGCGTCCTGACAATCAGCTTCGTCAAAGTCGACCAAGAGCAAACGCGAAGAAGATCGCGATTCAGTAATGCAAGTACTGTAAGAATTATATAAAAATAGCCTTCTGGATAAGGCTATTTTTATTATAGTTAAATGAACCTCTACATAGCCATAAAATATAAGCGCTCCTGTCTGGAACGCTTATATCATATATAGAGAGTTAGCCTGCTGAATTATTTGATGCAAAGCTTGTCAGCTCAAAGTTAACCGCAGCGTGGAGAAGTGCCAAACAATACCAACAATCGAATAGAGGATCGTGTCTTCGCATTCTGCACGGCGGTCTGATCACCCGTCGCGACGTCGCATAGCGAATACCGCCGATAATCAGCATAATCACCGATACAGCGCCAATGATGAAGAGGACATTCGTAATTGTTTGAAATATAGCCGTCTTACCTTCGCAACCTCGTCTCCGTACCAAATAGACACTCGCCTTGATCATTACCTCTCGCCGAACTGGCGCCATTTTAACCGATAGTCCTTCAACAGCGAATACCGGCGCTGAACCGACAGACAGCACCAGCGCAGGCACCGTGCAAAGCATTGCGAGAACGTGGTCTTTTGTAATTCTTAACTTCATATAGTTATATCCCTTTCTTTATACAAAATTACGCTTACTTCCATTATAACCATAATATCATACTGTGGAAAGACTTTTTCTCAAGGAGCCTATTACATTATCTAGAACGCGCAACCAGCGTAGGAGATGTCGGCAGAGGCGATGCCAGATTGTAGAAGCACAAAGTTTACGATCGCATAAGCAGCAATCGCCAACATGCCCAACGACCGCTATAAAGAATCGTGTTCTTTCGCACTAGACACGGCTGTCTGGTCACCTTGCGACGTCGCATACTTAATACCGCCAATGACAATCACTAACAACACAGACTGCCCCAAGGACAAACAACAGAATACCAACAACTATCTTTATAATGTCACTACCGTCATACTTGCACCAGTAGAGCTAACCTGGTTAACGCCATTTCTAACGCATTGCTCTGCTGTCCCACAATCGGCGGATATACTGCGATGGCGCCACAGCACCTCCTGCTAATACCAGAGCGAGCGCTATTATTACTTGTCGTATTTTCATCATTACACTCCTTGTTTTACATTATCTATCACATAGCTTACTATGACCGTCGCGAAAAGAGCCACGAGAAGTCCGGCAACTGCATAAATGATCGCCTGGCGAGCCTTTTTACTTTTCGTTTGGTCGCCCTGTGACAAAGCCATCTGGAATCCTGCGATCACAATGATAAGAATAGAAATTGATGCTAACGCTTGTCGCCACACGAATCGCTTCGCCCAGCAACGTTTTTCTACCTTTATCGCTGCTTAAATTATTCTCACAGGCAATATTGTCTATACCTAACGTTTGGCAATCTGCTTACTTGCATGCGACACCGGCGCAAGCATAGCGCTCGCAGCAATCACGCCGCAAACAGCATACTAGTAGCCAATGGCGATCACAGTTTTGGCGCTCGGCACGATGTGCGTAATACCAAATGCGAAAAAGATGATTGCTAACCCTATAAGAGCACCGAGAATCGTATTCTTCGCGCGCGCCACTTGCTGCTCATTATCTCTGCGAGGGTATAGTAAACCGGCGATCACGACCACAGCAACGGCGATGACACCAGACCAAAAATATACCGTGTCCAGAAGGTTAGACAGCTTAATATTTTTGCTTTCAGAAATCGCAACCGACGTCGTGTTATCGCCCCTCCAGTCGTTATCTTCGTCGCCGCCAATATCACGCCAGGATGGAGCCATCATCTTATTGCCGCTCCTATTGCGTTCACTATTGATGCAGCCAGAATCGCAATCGCCATACCGATCAAAGCATTCGTAATCGTCTTTCGGGCTTTCGCCATGCCATCAGGCGAGCTAGAATTCGTCATATATTCAAAGCCACCGCGTATCAAGAAAACACCGCTGCATACGCCGCAAGCATGAGAGCGGCCTGGAGCAGATTTGCGCCTATCTTAGCGCCGGTCTTCCGACATCCACCTCTTCGCCATTTTTATCGGCGTAAATTCACACCCATCGCCGCTTGATAGACCATTGTACCATGCCGGCATACCAAACAATGATGCATTACAGCCACCGCTCTTTGGCTTTGCTATTGCTATTGGCTCCTCGGCATGCGTAGCTGTTGATAAGAGCGTACTGCATAAGCCACTCCCCGCTAACATAATCGCTAATATAATAACGCGTTTCATCAAGCAAATATCCTCCTGGAATGAGCCGTTAAGCCCAAGATACATTAATGCAAACGCCACGATTCCAATCACCGGTGTTCATAATGATCGCTTTTTGCAATCATATCGGCACTTTCGCCGGCGCTGAATATAATATACCCTGCATATAATCGCCCGGTCGCCGCCAGCCCCACAAGGGCAGATCATAATGAGAACCCAGATTAGAAGCTTCCAAATAGCAGTACTAGACACGTCGCCGCCTCCCGCTTTCTGATCGGCAGCATCGCAAATACTCTTGGGTAGCGTCGCACACCCAGCGCCCGCTGTAAATGGCGCAAAAATAACATGGTATGCGCCCATAGCGGCAACGATGCACAGTCCAGTAGTTATTTAGTCTTTGCTTCACGATGCGTATCTTTCTATACTCTAGTAGTGTACTCATACAACCATACGCAACTAGTCCATATATTCGCAGCGTACACTTTCTCCATATATTGACCCTTTTAGCATAAAAGTGTTAACATAAAAGCAGTTATGATGCGGTGGAGATACGTCACGCGAGGCGCACATCCTGGTGCCGTTTTTCGTTATTAGCCACATCTGTAATGATGGCTGTATTTGTCGTTACTGCCACTATTTTCAAATCGCCTACGCCGCCGATGCAACGCGCTATGGCGACGTGCACATACGCTGTCGTACGAGGGCAACAATTATTCGCGCATCAATAAAGAGTCGAGTTTACCTCAGACGAGAAGACGAAAAGGGCTGCCAATCGCAAGCTCAGGAGACTTTGACGGCTACCAGTTCATTGACTCGCAAAACACGTTGCATCCATTCTCACCGACGGCGACGCTACAAAAGCAACTTCCGGAAAAGTCGTCACCACACGCTCAAAATGGCGTGCACGACCCCTGCCTCGCAATCCGAAATCAAAAACGTTTCAATCGAAACAGGGTGAGGTCAATAACACTGAAACCTGTAAGTGTACTTCAAGTCGGCTGGCTATCTCGCCCTGTGATGACCTTTCTGGCGGATTTCATGGACAAGATTATGGATATCTGCGCAATGACCGTGCGTGCCCTGAGTACTCAATACGCACGACAATCCCGTGTATGAAATCTGGGAAAAAGTACGCGACCTCGCCAACATCTGCTTTATTATCGCATTCTTGATCATCGTATACCTCAGGTGACAAATTTCGGCATCAGCAGCTACGGTCTCGTAAGTTATGCTGCCGCGCCTACTGTTGCAGCAATCTCGTCAACGCATCGTATTGGATTGCCGGTTTAGCAATTGACGTATCAAACCTCCCGGCAAGTGTACAAGACATGTTCACCGCCGTACGAAAGGGCTTGTCCGGCTCGACAAGGTGGGGACGGATCTCGGCTGAGTAAATTAACCAGTGTAGTCCTCGCTGGCGGCGGTATTCTCGGCGCAACAATCAGTCGCAAATGAAGTGCGCGTCAGTGCATCACCACTTTACTCACTCCAGCGTCGCCTGCGCGCTGCCAGCGGCGTACCGGTTGCCGCCATTGGCATTCTTGCGGCGCGGCAAAGCGCCACGCCGCTTTAGTATCCTGACTCGCGCGCATTGGCATTTGTCGCATATATCCTACCGGTTAGCACAACAAATACTCGACAAACGGAAAGATTTAGTCTTTCACAACGTTTGATGTCTCCTGATCGGTCGTCACCTGCTCGGCGCCGCCCAGCTCGCCGGCTACGCTATCATCAGAACGCCGGCGATTCATCAATCCAGATCATTATCGGTATGGCACAAATCGCGCCAATCGCCGTTACGCCATTCTGGATTCGTATTAGCGGCAACTGCTCGGCAAGATCGCCGGCATCGTAAACGACCCAGCCGCGGGCTCGTAGGGCCGCACGTGAAGCTGGGCGCGAGATCGTGCTAAATACCAAGCTGCTAAAAGCCGCGCCGGCGCACCGCTCATTGATAAAAAGAACGGCCGCTTAACCAACAATGCGTTAACGCGCCGATCGGCGAAGCTGAAAAAGCCGCCGAGCGCACCGCGGATGGACTCAATCGCGTTCATACGAGCGTTGAACTCGAACAGCCACACGAACAACGTGATCCCGCCGCCGGCACCACAAGAAGGTAGCCAGCAAGCGCCAACTACCGCCTATGAATCGCCCATGCGAATAACAACGCTACCGATTGGGACAACAAACGCTTCGGCAGCAGTTCGGCGCGTAACATAGAGGGGTAACGCAACAGCACGCAAACTCGAAAATTGATAACGCGTTTCATACACAGACCATGGTTTCGCGCTTGAACGCCGAACACGCTCAGCGACAATACAAAAACTGAGATTGATAACAGAGTTTGATCGTATCAATAAAGACCTTACGCACGCCAGCAGGCAGCCGAAATTGACAAAAACAAACGTGCAGGCTGGATTCAATGCGACGCTACTGGACATCAGATCGACAAGCACGTCGAACCGCTGAACCGCAAAAACAAATTACAGAACAAGATTTGGAAACGAGCTGGCATGAGTTAAATCTGCGATCAGGCAACCAAGAGCAAGAAATGACACTCCGCGATGCGTACCGACGCAGCTGCGCCAAGAAATCGCAAGTTGAAGCGGTCTATATCACTGAAGGCAAACGTCCAGGGACAAATCGTTGGGTCGCCTCAACGCGGTGAAGTTGAGTCGCAGCTCAAAACAGCGCGCCTTTGATGCTGCCCAGATCGTATCTGCTGTGCTGGCCGCGAAGCTGAAGGACGACACGTACTCAATGCCAAGATAAATACCGAGTTACAGCTAGCAACGGCAAAGTATATCAGAAGGATGCTAACGGCAATATTGTTACGACGCTAACGGCCCAGCCGATCGTGCTCAGCCAGCGCAGATAGACGGCAATGTTGAACTCCACACCTGCAACCGGCGTTGGCTCGAGCAATATGATGCTCGCACGCGCCCGCGCAGCACGCCAAAGATCAAGAAGCTGAATCGGCCGCAGCATTCACGCTCGCGAAGCACTTTGACCTCAGTTCAAACGACTATCGCGCCGCCACCACCAAAGACGCAAACCGTCACGCAGCACAAGAACGGTAACACGATCACCCTTTTAACTTTAACGATGAAGCCTGTTAAAAACCGCCGCCATCTCATGGATAGCAAAGAACGGGTCGCGCGGGCAAAAACTTTCGATCTTTCGTTTAGCGGCGCAGATGGTGCGGCAACAGCGGCTGGGCTGATTCATCACACGCGAACTCACATGGCAAATGGTGGCGCTCTAGAACCATGGGCGAATGATGTCACCAATCGACCTAATGAGCCGCGGCTTGGTCACTAAAGACAGTGTTGATTTCACTCATTCCGCGAAAATCATGGAAAGGACGGCTCAAGTCAGAAAAGTTAGCAGGATCAAAGCGACGGCGGATATGCGCATCTGCATAGTATTCCAAGATTACAGCCAGAATGGCAGCGATTGGCAAAACCTAGTTAACTCGTGATCTGATTACTCCCACGCGACACTAAGGGCTACGATAACGCGCGCCTAATGGACGTTGAGCAAAAACATCCGCGATGTGTTCCGCGTACGTTACAGCGACTTGATTGACGTCCGCGACGAAATGGGTTAAGCAAAATGAGAATCTCAGCAAGCTCGCTAGCGGGCAAGCGCTCAACCAGCTACGCCGCGGTGTTACTGAATGCAGCACAAGCACCTGCGTAGAGCTGATATTGAGCGCCGTTGCGAACTACGCAGACGCAAACACCTCCGCGACGGTACTGCCAGTGCTCAAGATAGGCTACCCATACAAAGAGAAGATAACCTGTATAAGCTGTAACGCTCTTATGCGTAAAGCTCAACAACTTCTGCTGCATCCCTAGGTGCTCATAAATAGTGTTTTGCCGACAAATAAGCTTAAGATTACGCCAGCTCGTAAGAAGGATTCGCTATCTGCTGTAGCTCGAAAAATACAATCAAAAAGTGCAAGAAGTAATCACTTCACATATATTTGATTCTAAGATAGAGAAGGCCAAGTGCCACAACGTTAATGCTGATAAAATTATTGAGTCCAAGGATGGTAGACACATTCTATCACTCACTCTTACTTCTACGCTTGAACAACTTGCGATCCTTTTTGGAAGCCATGTTATTGGTGCTATATGACGATGTTAAGTGGCGATGAGAAGATTACTTCACAGATCATAACAGCCCCTGTCCGACTACATGAAATTGAGATCCTCTCATATAGAATCTTGCAACAAGTGAACAGTAGCTTAATCTTATATCTAGAGTCGCTTTTACTAAGATAACCGAAAAATCTCACCGAGTATCACCAATCTAGCTAAAGAAGTCTATCGAGTACGGCTCTTAAAGGGAGAAATTACCACTATCACTATCAGAATAGCAATGAGCTTCCGAGTGGTGGTGGTGATCACCTGCACACCCTTTATATTCCTTGCTCTTACCCACAAACATCCAATAATTTTAGCTATTCTCTTTAGCTTCAAAATACCGTATATCGATATCCGGTATTTCTTGTTTACACCTCTGTTATCTTTTATTCTCTCTTCTTTATATATAAATATATAGAGGAGAATTATGGTAGAATTATAGTAAGAATTATGAGGAAGAATTATATGGGAATTATGGAACTATGAAACTATGAAACCACGAGTTATAGAACATAGAGAATATCATTCAAGAGCTATGGAGAGTTAGGAGTATAGGAGTATAGAGTTGTTAGAACACTTATAGAGAGGTATAGAGAATTAGAGAGAATTAAATTAAATTAGTTAGTTAGTGAATGAATGGATGGGTGGATGGATGAGTAAGCAAATAGATAAGCAGACGAATAATAAAACGTTTAATACTTAAGAAAGGCAGATAGCTATCACTTGAGGCGTTATATGGGGTAGGCTCTGCAAGTTTCATGTTATTGGCGGATAGGCTTGGTATTCGTCGGCTACAAGTTTGCATGAAAAGTTGAATGTACTAATGAAGCATGGGTTTGTGAGATAGGCGGTATGATAAGAGCTTTGGGTGCGGGCATGCCAGCAGCGTACTACGTAACGCCAAAGGGCTTTGGGCAACTGCTAGCTAATTCATGGCAGAGAACGCGTTACTGATGCTATCGTTAAAGCGGGCTACCGGGATAGGGTTGTATAGCCAGGCGTTTGTTAATCATACGGTTAGAGTATGCGCATATCAATCAATTGCAGCATAGGTATCCGTTACTAGAAGTATTGTTGCGGCGCGAAATGATGCTCTATAGCTATGTTCCGGCTAATCCGCCTGATGCTTTCTTGTCGCTTAGGGTAGGCGATGGGATACGAGCAGTTTGGGATACGGCAGTTTTTCTTTGATGTTGTATCTAGAGACATGTTCACCGAGTACTATCAGGCGCCGTATAGCAGGCTATGGACTTTTTGATAGCGGAGCTGGAGTGAAGCAAACAGCGATATGCCAAAGCTTCTGTGCTACTGGAGGATCCCAGCCATGAAGAGACGCCTGGAGCGTGCTGCCCGCGCTATACGGAGCCGGTTTGACTTAGATGATGAGATTGAGATATACGTTGCAATGGCTGAGGATTTACTAAATGGATACTGCTGCTATTTGGTTGAGTATTGATGAGACTAGCGAGCCTGATGGTTCTGGCGGTTCTGGCGGTTCTGGCGAGGCTTCTTTCTTTGGAGGGATTGGAGGTGAGTGAGGTGGTGGGTGGAGCGAGGTTGATTAGTTAGTGCTATATCTAATTCACTAGGGTGTTCTGGGCTAGATTAGGGCACCTGTATGAGCCACCATCTGAGCAGACTCTGTTGCTGAACGGTGCAAAATGATATTGTTAAACATTCACGAAAGAGGTTGCCAGGAGAGAGGAGAGGCTTCTATCGAGAAGGTTCCAGGGTTGTTCCAAGAAATACCGCCAAAACCAACAAACCAAGGAAGAACAAATCGCAGACTAAAGAATATGTGAAATTGGACACAAAGAGCAAGGCTAGTCTCAATTTATTGTGGGGGTTGAGCGGGGTTAGTACTGGATGATACGTACCGGGCTCACTACCTTTTGCGACACATTTATTAGCAGTATGCTAATCCAATAGATCAAGCGGATAATTTACATGTTGAGTGCCGCCTGAACTGCTGTAGTATGCGAGATACCACAAATCCTTTCCAGCACAATTGATGCACGTATGTTTGGAGATAAGCATTCCTCTTGATAGTACGATTGAATCTCAATATGAGCATTGTCATTGCTCACGCGCACTCTGGAATGGCGCAAGGCAATCCCTTTTAGAATTCAGTTGATCGTGAAACCATTTACCAAACTCTACCCTGTTGTCGGTTTGTAGCATCGCCAGCGAGATACCGAGATAATCTTGTCCCGCGCATAACAAAATGAAAGCTCGCCCGCTGATTGTACGAGAATACCAGCATAGCAGCACGCGAAAAGAGATCTATGAGTGTATAGACATAAAGCGCCCGCCATCTCTTTGCGCGAAATGAATAGTATCCGCCTGCACTAAGTCTCCTGGTTTATTAGCTAGGCAGGGCGCGGTATATAAAGGCCGATGCTGTTTCACTTGCTTATAGGTTTTTGTAGACCTGGCGCCGCAAGGTAGCCGCTTAACGCTACTGAGTGATACCGCTACGCCGCGCTCTTGCAGCTCAAGATGAAGTAAAATACGCACCGCGGCTCGCTCCGCTGTCTTTCTGTTACAACCATGCACCAACTATCTCGTCTGGCAAATGTATGAGGATGATGCCGCGGCGCTGAAGACAAGGTCGGTATATGAGCATTCCATGCTAAGTCTAGGGTCTTTAGCTTTTTCTATCCATCGATACAGCGTCGTCCGGTGTACGCTGCCCGGCGGGCAGCTTCAGCGACACTCATGCCTTGGCGCTGTGACCAGACCACTGCCGCTCGTCTAGCCTTTGGAGCGTAAGGATTGTTAGAATAAGATACGCAGACTACTCCTTTTCTGATTAGGGTAGTGCTGACTAATCCTGGTGCAGGATGGTCTGCTTTTTAGGCAAGAGGATGCTGCGAAGGTAGTGAGCCTTTACGATGATAATTGACTTTTGCAAAAAGTAGTTTATAGATATAATTGTATCAGATTACGCGTACAGTTGTTACTCATAGACCACTAGTCCACGAGAGGAGATTGGAAGCTTATGAGAGATCGAGGTGACCTGCTTACTACAGAAGCAGAAAAAGGGCGGGGTATCACGAGACGATGATAGGGGTGGGCGCTTGACGGGCGCTATTTTATTATTATCTGCCTGCGGATCAAACGAAAGCCCTGTTCTTGACCCGACGGCAAAGAGTGCCCGAACAGATAGCCACCCAAGCGCCGAAAATCACCAGGACTTATTATAGATGAACAAGCCTTTAACAGCTGGGGTAGTATGACACAAAAAGAGCGAGAACTTCGGCATTAAACTCTCTTTGACACAAACAACGCCCTTGAAGTCCCGCCCGTCATATAGCACCGGCGCAGATCGTATCGTGACACGCCCTAAAACTAATGGCGTGACTAGAACGAAGGCATCAGTTTATACAGAAGGTTTATGAACAAAATCCTGTTGTTGCAAAACACTTTAACAAATACTCTTATCACAGAACAGTACGATAGCCTCTTAAAGAAAACACATCAAGTAATTTCATCTTTTGATTCATACAGAATTTATCAATCGTCGGACATAGGTAACTATGGGAGACAAAATTACAAATGCACGTTCTCAGGGTGTACATATTGCGGCAAAAGTGAAGTTAGTAAAGAAATTGATAGGGCTCTTAATTGTATGTTCTCTCAAGAAAGACGTCGAGGGGAACAGGACACTGCAGGTACACAGGTCAGAAGGAATATATTCTAGGAGGATATGATCCGAACCATCAATACCATACTATTAGTAAATCACTGTAATTCTATTACAAGAAAAGACAGATCCATCACACAAACGTATCGACCCCAAAGGTTAGACAAAAGTATAAAAAGTTTAATGGAATGGGGTCGATATTTTTATGGCGAAATATAGTAGAGGCAAAAGAAAATAATAGAAGAACATTTAGAATGAGTATCCTATACTAACCCTCAAGTGTAACACTCAAGAGATTTAGTGTATCTCCAGTGGCATTAGCCACTGCAGTCTCGGGTCGGTTGTTAAGTTTTAGATTCTATGTCTAATATATCTTGTCGGTTAGTTTCTTAAAGTCAGTACCTTTTGGCAAGCGTCTTTGGATTAGACCATTAACATTCTCATTACGTCCACGTTCTCTAGGATATGGTATGGATTAGTTAAAGTAGATGCTAGATTTAGATCTAAATCTTAACTTAGCTTTTAGCTTCCTCTTTCAGTCTGTCGCCAGAGTAGAACTCTAAGCCATTGCCTATAGGTACGCTTTTAGTATTAGTATTAGTAGTTAGTATTAGTATTAGTATAGATACTACTGCCTTACCAAAAGATGCGTTCAATATCTAATTGAGTTTTGTTTAATATATCCTTTCTATCTTTTCTCTATTTCTAGCATCATAGCTCTTAATAATACTAATCGCTACTAAGCCAGTCTTACGATTCATATGGGTTAACAACCGGTCTTGCATTCACTAAAGATTGTGTCGCCCTAAGTCTCCAAAGCGACTTAGGTTATTAACTTTCTGGACGTTTACTAATATTACGCTTATCTTGGTTAATCCTGCTTTGTTTAAATCTCCAAGTAGGACACTTTTTGCCACTTTCTTCTTAGATACTTCTTGGTTAGATATAGATGTATTTATATATTGCTTTATGTGAAGCATAGAATATATCTTTAGTCCTTAATATGTTTGAGATCCATCCAGGAGACCAACGTCTTTTAACTTTAAGTCTACGTATTCTTTAGTTAATAAGAAAGTTATCTTGCATACAAGCAGGTTCGCTTCTTATGCCTACCTTTCAGCCTTTTTGTTGGCAGTTTTAGCGTTATAGCTTGTCTAAAGGAAGGTTCTTGCGTCTAAAGTAAGAGTCTTTCTTACTTCTGATCTCTCTTTTAGGCTCTAATGGTTCCTCGGGAAGTGTCTTCCATCTAGTTTTTAATTCTAGGGTTTATTTACTTTTGTCTTTTTAGTAAAAAGACTTATTCCTTTTATCTCTCTTGAGATAGTAGAGCACTATGCGCTCGTAGGACATGAGCAATAGATCTTATGCTAAAATGATTTCTTTAATAATGATTCAATAACTATTCGCTTCTTCCTAGTAAACGTATGTCATATACTCTGCTCTATTCTCATCCAGCATCTCACGACATGAGCTGACGACGACCATGCATCACCGTGAACGCGTTGTATATATGCTCTATCCTAGAGGATCTTTTCTCCTTGTTTTAAAGTTGTTGTTTCAAACCTAATTTTTCACAAAGCCTAGAGGAAAACTGATGTCTCTTTTTATATGTGAGGGTGAGGTGCTGAGGGGTGAGGATAGGTATGAGTATTGACATCTAGATAAAAATCTAGTAGGGTTTAAATAGAAACAAGCGACAATCAATATATCCATGCCCGTAGAGTATTCTCTCATATAGTATTCAGCTACGCTCTATTGGCTCAGGGTTGCTGTGGACTGAGTAACTATACTCACAGCACTAGCGTATTACACTATCATCATGTATAGTTACATGTATGGCGGTGAATAAGAAGACACCAGGTTTTATGCAATCGAGGCAAACTTTTTATATTCACCTTAATATCGTTGACTATATCGCTATCCACTATTACATCAATATTTCCATCACCGCCAACGGTAGCGGAATCAACAGTAGAGTTAAGACTTGGCTGTACTATAGGGCTGTGACCGGTCTACTTTAATGGTTTTGGTAAAATTGGAGCAGAACATGTGGCGAAAAATGAAGTTGATGTTCTATATGGCTGACAAGGAAAGCGTATGCATAGAGTTTATATGAGTAGTAATGGAACCGCGACGATGGAAATGTGGGGACGTCATACGGTCTCAGTTTATGGGGCTCTTCATCATTAGAGCTCTTCTGAAAGACGTTGATTTACTCTGGATGGCTCCAACTGGGTTACGAGTAAACCATCCTAAAATCGCACTGGAACCCTTTACACAGGAAAAAGCGGACTTAAAAGAAAATGTTGAAGACTATTTAGATCAGAAGGGTTATATTCTCTATACTACATCTTTTGTATAGCATGCAAAAGTTACAGGAGAGGAAGATTACAATAGTGCCTCAGATTCATCTAAGCAGCTCTGCAGACAGTAAGAGTAACGGGCATGTTTCGAAGAAAATATACAAAAAGAAGGTGTTAAAAAGATTGGCTGGCGTGAGGTATACGGAACATTTGGTAAGAGGATCCAATATTTGCTGGTTGGGGATTATCAGAACTGGAAGGCATGTAGGATGCGAAGGAAGGAGCTAAATGATTTCTTTTGCAAAACAGTAGCAGAAGCTGCCAGAAAGCTTTGGTAGTGCCGTCCCCGGTAAAACTAAATCCGCGAAAGAAGATAAGCTAGCTGAAACCTATTGGAGCTTATTGAGAGATAAAGCCATTGAGCAATGCGACGCTCGGCGCAAAAGATAAGCAAATTTTGCGAAGAAGGTATGCATGTCGCCGTAAAACATGTGTCCAAAATGCAGAAAAGGAGATGGATAAGCTGGATCCATCGATAAGTACCCCGCCGAAGCAAGAGACAAAAATTAAAAAGTCTCTTCACCATTGTTTTACCGAGGCATCAGGTATAGCATCAGAAACCATAGCTGCCGCCATCGCCAGCGTCAATGCCGTCCACTGTGAAAGCTGGGTAACTTACGAGCCAGAACCCGACCCAGTGGCAGTGGCGGCGAAGAACCAAAAGGACAAAATGTGCCATAGATGGTATCGGTCACTTTATTTGTCCTGTTGTATACATTTCTGCCGACGTATCAGACACGGTGAAAGACAACATTGATGAATATCTCGTAGTCAACCCGCGTCCGAGCTGACTAAGCGCGACGATGGCAGCGGTTTATAGTTATTGGGCTACTATGCGCAACTACGCGAACGTTCTATTTGTCATCGCATTCATTATCATCATTTACTCGCAAATTTCGTATGGGGCTCAGTTCCTTTATGGCAGTAAAAGCGCATGCGCTACCTAGGGCTTGTCGTCGGGGGCGCTCGTCAATGTATCATCTCTACTTATGCGCAGCCATGGTAGACCCATCGAACGCTATCGATGGGGCGAGCGCATATAACTCATATCATCTGGCACGACGCCGGCTCCGGCGGAACCAGCCCAGCAGCTCCGCATCTGGTGATGCCTGGGCTACACCGCTACACTCTATTAGTAGGCGGAGCTGTCCTGTTTTTGCACTTGGCGCGTTCATAGCCGGGCTCATAACTGTGCTCATGATCGCTCGCCGACACTGCTACTGTTAGGTGCGCCAAGCCATTATATTCGCGATCATTATATCGCCGCTCGCGTTCGTCGCATGGCTATTGCCAAATACCGAGAGCTTGTTCAAAATGGTGGCAAACATTTTAAGACTATGCGCCGTTTGTTCACTGCATCATAGGCGCATAATATACGGCGCCAGCACGCTGCATCAAATATTATTAGAAATCAGTATGGCGGCACAGATGGATCGTCAGTTGCAATGCAAATCGTCGCGCGGTTCTTATCGTTTGTACCGCTCGCTTGTGCCAAAAGTACTCGAATGCTGCCATGAGTATCGGCAATATCGCCGCAATAACAGGCGGGATTGTTAAAGAGGTAAAGCAGGCGGCTTTTCGCGCGCGCGGCAAAAGCAAAGGTCGGCAAACTTGGCAGTAGATTTGGTAATTGCAGAAAGACAGGAGCGGCGAATGCCCAGATACGGGCGGGAGGTACGAAGGTAAGCAGCACGTAGACTTAGGTCAGGAGCAATAGAGGTGTTTAATCAGAGCAGGATAAGCGGCGGATACTGGCGATATGCGTGCTGCAGAGGGGAGCGAAGAGGCGCTCATCAAGATCACGAGCGAATGGAGATGGCAGAAGCGCGCATAAATAACATGAAAGTTGGCGGCGCATACCTTAATCAACAGCAGCTAATGGAGCGGCTACCGCAAGGTCGGCGACACAAAACCCAGTTCCTACGAGCAAAGAGCCGCCATAAAGAAAGCGGCAGCGATGGGGACGAGTGAAGATGCGTAAACTTGCCGAGTCGTCCGCCAATCCAGAAAATGGACACAACCGTTCGAAAGGGAAATCGCTGATGCGCTTGCGCGTCTGGGGCAGGCGATCGCAGTCCATACCTAGGAGGAGCTCCTCGCAGACATACAAGCAGGAAGATTTAATAAAGATGATGCAATAAAGAAGGGCAGCCGCAAAGGCAGATTACTGCTGAATCTCTGCTCAAAAGCAGATGCCTACTTCGGCGGAACAGATTGCCGAGTCACTGAGCAGAGTAGCGGAATCTGATGAATACACAATATGACCGCAAAAGCTGGGAGAAAATGAAAGCTGTGAGATGCCGTCTCAAACGCCACAAAGCTGCACGCACGACGGTCTTAGAGCTCAGACAAGCTAATGGCTAATGTGAGGAAATCGTGCCTTAGAGGCGCAGATTCACACACATTTCAAAGCTCGGAGTAAAACTCGCAACATCCTAGAACATCACATCTTCAGCACCTCCACCTCCACCTCACACACTCCACCTCCAGCCCTGGCAGCCTCCACCTCCTAGACCATAAATGAAATAAGAAGGTTAACTAACACCATGGCTCAATACAAAGTCGCTTTACAGAGTGTCTGCAAGCCGAAAGACAAGCTCCTCACTTTGCGTTTAGCTCGCCAATTCATTTACTTAATTATTGTCGCGGTCGCCTGCGCGCGCGCATGCGCAGGGCTGAAAGCGCGCACATTTCGTCGCGCTTGCAATCATACCACCGCCGAGTTATACTATTCTTCGGTGCTCTCGCCTGCACCGTTACGCAAAGATCAGCCAATGGAAATCTACATGGCAGCGCTTGTGTCGTTTTGTACAAAGCCGCGCAAAGCGTATATGGATTCCAGACGGTAGAGTCACTTATCCAGATCACTGCGCCGAAAGTTGAAGAAATTAACCGCACAGAGATTTAAGCGCAGGAAGAAGTTGAGCAGCGCTTTTCGTGATTTAACGGCGGACGCGAGCCGACGCGTTGGTCTATCCGCCACGTCACGCCGCAGCCGCAAGCGCAGGTCAATGAGTGCAATGGAGCTCGTCAATATTTTGCCGCACAGCAAAGCTGAAGATCCGCGCTCGGCGACGACGGCAGGTGTCGCGCACCACACTCGACACATTAATATCCGACGCCGACGTGGCGCGAAAGACAATACATGGTAGAGCAAAATGCGCCAAGCAGCCACGCTTTCCAGCCGGGCAGCAAACCCGCTATACCGCCGCAGTCTCACAAATAGCGATCGTCCGTGCCGCACGACACATAGCGTCCATGCCGACACTCATCGATCAGTCGTTTCAGCCACTAGGCAATCAGACGCCAGGAGTACAAGCCAGCGCCGGATTTACACAGCAAGCATCCAGCGCCCCAACCACCCCTACGCCAGCAGCTACTGGCGCCGAACCAGTCTCAGATGATATAATTGGACTTTGCAAACACAGCGGTTTTGTCGGTCAAAACGATTCATGCAAGAAGCAGTCGTATTCTGGCAGAAAGAACAAGGAAGCCAGATAATGGCGTGTTCATTTCGCCGCTACGTGGAGTAATGGTGAAAGGAGTGGGTGTGCCGCCGAGCAACGTCGGGTCAATCGTCGCGAGACACCGCCAGCTACATCAGGCGGCACTGGCGAGTGCTGCCGCCACGCAAGCAGCCGCGACGCCACGTCAGGCAGCCCAAAAGACACTCGGCAAAATGCCGCCTCCACGCACCATTAGCCTGTTGCTCTCTGAGTTGCGCGTATAGCATGTGGTCGTTAAGTCGCAGTAGCACGCGACTTCCGCGCTATCGTTTGACGCGCCACCACGTCCATCAACTTTGACCCTACGCAGCGAACGAAACGAGGCGGCGTCGAGAACGAAAACATCGAGATCACCTGTGATTTTGAATGCCCTCCGGTTTGCCAGTTCAAATTTTAGTGCGATCGCAAAGAGAAGTTGATATTGTAGCTTCGTACCTTGATAAACTTGAACTCCACCATGCGGCGCGATTCAAGACAACATGCTGCTTTGGCGTGATTAATGGACGACTATATCAACTTTATTGATTTATTATCGCGGAAAGCAAATGTATGGACAAGAGCTTCTTTGTCGTAATTTCCATATTATCCCGCAGGCGAGATCACAAATGTTGTTGAACAAAGGAAGGGCTTCTTTAACTCAATATTTGGCGGTATACGAAAAAGATACCATCACGAGATCGGCGAGACACCTACGAAAGGCGAAGGAAAGACGAGGATCGAGAAATCAGTTGAATCAGCAGTGCACGGATTGACGCAATGGCGGTGCGCGCAACGCGCGAAAGCTCAAGACAGCACCACGTCGAGCGAGTGCTACTGCAACATATATAATCCCGATACAGCAGTACGTGAGCCACGCGTAATTTTGAGGACGTGGCATCTCGCTATACGCCTACGAAAAGGCGAAGGAAACGCGCCAACATCACGAGCCCGGCAATGAGCGCAAAAAGATGGATCCTATTGACATTGCTACGCAGCAGCGCGCCGCGAGCACAGCTGAGAGTTGAACAAAGCGTCTCATAAAGGTATGACAGCAACGCACTGCGACCTGATCGCCAAGCGGTTTAGAGATCCATTCGAAGTTATCCGTATCGGAACAAAAATACGGACGGACGATGTATGCGGCATGGCTACCCGCGCACGCACTGATACAGGATGGTTATCGCCGCTCATCAACGATTGACCAAGTGATTGACGTTAGTATGTTTGTAGTATCCGCGATACAGCGTTGAAGCTATAGCGTCTGCGCGTGAAAGTGACGCGGCTTGAGGCCGATGTGCTTCGGTCAATCGCCGAAAAGGTCGCACGCGCGACCCGGCAAAAGAAGCAGCCCTTGCCGACGCTGGAAGAGCTGCGCTGACCGGCTGCAGATCGAAGCGAACGATCTCTTCCGTTACGGGCACCACGCAACAATCTACGCCGGACAGAGTGATTGACGAGCTGAGCTTCATACAAAATGAAATTGAATCAATGTTCGGACAAATGCTCGCTTTATGGTAAAAACAGCATCAAGCCAGCAGGAGCAAGGGACTCCCAATGAGCACAGTACCGCAGATAGAGCGACTCAGCTGCAGATTCGCCGCAACATGAATACAGGCGCTGTTAGCATAGTACAAACTTTCCATTTGCAAGCGCCGATCTTACGCAGTGATAACGGTATTTTGTGCAGGATCCATGTGCATAACAGCGGACTAGTTATTTTTCGACCGCTATGACCACAGAGAACGCCAACATGGTACATATCTCGCGAAAATCCGGTGCCGGTACGTCCATTCACGGCGGTCAAGCTCAAGAAGCCCTGCCGCAGACGATGGTCGGCGCGGATGTGCTCATCGATTGACGGAGAGGTGAGTACAAAAACTGAGCGACGCTGTCGGCGGCAGCCTATATTCGCCTAAAGCGCGAAGCAGCGATACGCGCATTAATCCGTTTGATTTGACCTCGCGTACATGGGCAGCGGTGAAGCCGACCGACGCCTTACGCGCGAGATCTTGTAACCTGGCTGCCATGGGCTGGCTTACGCCTGATGCTCGGCGGCGCGTCGGCGAACAACGCGCGTCGGCTAAAAGTCCGTCCGAAGAAGCCGATGCCATGATCAAGGGCGCTGATACAGTACGCCCGCGCCGCGCATCACCAGCGACCCGCTCACGCGCACTGCTACGCCGCCGACAATGAGTAATCTATACGACGTAATCCTCCATAGAGGAGGCACTCCCACCGCTGGCTTGCACAGCGCCTACGCAAATACACACCGCGGAACATTCGCCCGGCATCTTCAGTCAACAGAGATATTGATAGTAGCAGCTTAACATGGTCGTGTTTAATATCCGCGACCCAGAAGACGCAGAACTGCGCCCAGTGGCAATGTATATCGTTTTGGGCCATATCACAGGGCATACGTACGTACGCAGCAGCGCATGCTTATCGTGCGGGACGAGGCGTGGCAACCCGCGAAGTATGACGATTCCGCAAACTTTATGTTTAGCTTAGCAAAACCGCGCCCGTCGAGCACTACCTCGGACCAACGACAACGGCGCAGGACGTTGGGAGACTTTTGATGCGGCAGCAAAACGGGCGCGCAATTTGTAACGCAGCTCCACGCAGTACAGTTTACTAATAAAAGCAATCGCCATGACGCTGACGCGCTGTGGCGACGTCTTCAAACCTCACCGAAGAAGAACGGCGAGCGCTTATCCGGTTTCGTTGGACAGGGACTGTTCTCTCTCGCTGGGCAGAATCATATTCGCGTATTCAGATTGTCGCAAGCGACACGAGCAGAGACCACCATTACCACCAAATCCTCAGGCGCTTTTGCAACAGCAAACGAATTACAACAACAAAGATTCGGAAAGTTAATGCTAAAGCCAGGTATACTATACACCCATGGCGCAACAAACGCTTGAGAGACCAGATGCCAGACGGACGGAAGCGAGGATTGATCGCGACTGCGATCGCGGAGCTTTGATCGCATGCGTCGAGGGCAACGCTCGTCCCGACAGCACACGGCCGGGCACTCAAGGCTACAACACTGCAACAATTTAAAATAACCAGAGAACAGTAGCGCGGCGCCAGATTACGATAAATCTATTGCCGACCGCGAAAAGAGGCAACTCTGGTGGCACGTGGAAAACAACGTATCGGAAAAGGAAGAGGGGCGGCAATAAGCGCTATGGCGGTAAAAAGTCGCCAGTTTGGACTAAAAGGGTTCGCCAAAACTGATCTGCACGATCCGGTATTATCGGAACGTTGCTTATTGGCGGTATTAGCGGGCTCACATTCACGCAGCATTCGCATCATTACCTCGCAATTTGAAAGAGAATTTACCACGCAAGAACCACGACCAACAGAGCCCGTAACGAGAAGTTCATGCACAAGCTTTTAAATAAACGGCTCGCAAGCAAAACAACGAGTGGTCTTTGTAAAATTAAAGCTTGCCGCCGGTATCAAAACCTTCCGACCGCCTTTTGAAACGGCTTAATGCCGAAGGTATAAAAGCACTGACGCTAACGGCGCCGAAATTGAAAAACAGGGGTTTTAGGCGGTAAGACTCGTCCCGCCAATTCCAGCTAAAAGACGGCAAGAAAGTGGCGGCCTCTGATTTTATGAAGACACTGAGAGACGACCCTCGAATTTCGGCGGGCATTTTCGGCGGGCACGTAGTCCGCGCTGGATGAACTGGTTCGACGATGTCGCTATCAAAGTTTCTAAAAAGCACGGCATAGCCAAAAATGTTCCGGACGGAATTAAAATGCGAAGAAACCGGACGAATTAAACCAAGGCAAAAGAAAGCACTCACAGCAGCGGGTAAAGATAAAGACGGCGTTGAGAAAGTCGTGAAAAAGAGAAGCCACTGATGATTTCATAGCAAAAAGAAACAAAGAAGGCAAACCAACGAGCAGAGCGGAGACATTGCCTTTGTTAACAGCACAAGGCATTTTGCCTCATGTCAAAAGTGCCTATCCTCATCAATAAAGTTGTTCGGGTATTTTAGGATTGCTCAGCTTGCAACAATTGCTTTTCATGGTTTTGTCCCGCGGCAGACAGGATAAAAGAGGGGGTTGCAACAGATACAGAAATTAGCAATGTTGCATCATTGTTAACACAAACATACGAGAAGTCGACAAAACGGAAAATATTATCAGCTATGGATTCGGAGTGCGATGAAAGTACGGTCTTGGACTCGGTCACAGGCGGAAGCGACTCAAAAGTATCTGCCAACAGTGGGTGAATCTTTCGCCAGATATACACAAAAATCGTATCGAGCGGTCTTGTAGGGACATGTTCAGCCCTTTGGAAGTTCCGAGCACAAGCAGCTATTGATGCCTTTTAGGGCTATAAAATCCGGCAGCGTGCGGGTTTGCACTGACGGTTCGTTGAGTACATCATAGACCAAACCGGATTAATGACACTCTCTTCACGCAAATCGTATCCGGCGCTATAAAATTGTTTACCGAGCAACATCGACTGGAAAACTACTGGAATACTGAGGCGAATTTTGCAGCCCTAGCGAAAAGCGTTGATCTCGGCGATGTCGTTGCTATTGGCGCAATCCTAAATTTTTGGAATCTTGCCAATACTGGCGGCAATCTTCCTCTTACTCCGGCGCAAAAACCGCATTCGACGAACAAATTAAAAATCCAGTAAAACTTGCCTGGGCGCAGGAAGATCGCCTACGCACGGCCCATTTGACGCATCAAACTCAATACCTTCCCTTGGCTCAATCGTCACGCAGTTTTGTACCGACCAATCGTCAACTCAAATCCAATTAAAACGATATCGTCAATTGCCTCAGTATCAACCTCAGCGTTAGGGCGGTTTTTAATGCCAGCATCGCATGCCGCAAAAGATAGAAGGCAATATGTGCCAAAGCTGATTATCTTGTTTTCGCAATCAGGAGTTTCATCCAGCTGGTGTGCGATGTCAATATGGTATTCCTGCTGAATATATGGATATTGAGCCTGATGATGTCGTCAACGAACTGCATAGCTCTGGCGATTTAGATGACGAAGGCAGCCCTAAATCTGACAGCGACCTCAGGAATGGATAGATGGCTGCAATGCAGACGGCGACACGGCATCGTTGTCGAATGTACGGTAAACTCCAGGAAAGAAGCGCTATGCGGGCTCTGCAAATTGACGAAAGCGTCAAGCCGACGGTATGGACAATGATCTCCATCATCCGCAAGCGGCTCAATATCACCAAAGCACATCGCTACCTACCGACAATAACGCGCAAGAGCTGGCTAAACAGATCGCCCTTAACCCAAACGTACCTTCGCACCCGGCATGGACTACGGACCGCAAACAACAAATGCAAGACACCTGCAGACGGCAAGAAGCAAAACCCGTAGCCCTGCACAGCCGCCTATTGCAGCTCATCGTAGCGCCGGTAAAATCATAAGTTCTCAGTAACAGCACTTGGACGTGATGACTCGGCGGGTTACAGTGGCTGCTCTGGATCCTTTAGCGTGCACTGTATTGGAGAAGCAGTAGATATCATATCGATGAACGGTGGCGCGACAACAGGAGGCGACCCAGGAGTCTGTTAAGCCCTGCAAGAGATTATAGACAATCGCTTGCCTCGGCGGCAGGGTATTGGTCAGTCGGGGTGCGGAGACAGAGCCGACATGAATAACAAAGCTTGAAGCCGCTGGCTATATGCCTCATGGAACGGCTGGCGATCATCTCACCTAGCGTTGCGTAGAGACAACGAAAACCGAAACGTGGTAAAAGACATGAAGGAACTATCTTACGAAACTTACACATGGACACTAGTAGGAATACTCATTATATCAACGCCAGCCTCTGCCCTACTAACAATCGACAAACAAGGTAATGACATCTATTTTTCTGATGACAACACCTGCAGTGAAGGCTCAAGCAGTGTAGACCTATCGGTTATTTCACCAGGTAGCGGCCCGAACCAAACGGCATGACATACCCAAACCTTGATGCTGCAAAAATGGCGGCGGCGATTGAAATTTGAAATAAAGACCATGCTCCCGATGGCACGCCAGACCAAGACATCCCACTGCACGGAACAGGCGCTGTTGCCGTTAGGAGTGCAAAAAAAGCAAACATGAGTCCATTTTTAGCGTATGCCCACGCGGTCGTCGAATCAAGCATGGGCTTCACTACCGTAGCAGGCGCTCAGGTAAAAATACACGAAGGACACAACCTATTTGGGCGCTCAGCTACAGATAGTCAACCACATGCAGGGAAGGTGGCCGCAACTGGTACAAAATGGAGTTCTTTCAAAGCAAGCCTTGATAGCGAAGCCGAGGAAAACAAAGGAGATCAAGCGGCGACTGGTACTCGTACGACCGCGATGTATTTTCGAGATGAGATTGACAAGGGCATGTCCGCTTACGCCCATCGATACGCACCCCCAGACGATGGAAATAGCACCGCTGCATACATAAGGAACATGCAAGGGTAGCTGACGAGATGGCCGAAAGTGCCGGCGGTAGGTATATCAACCAGCGGGCTAGAGACAACAGGTTCAGGATCGGGCTCTGATTGCTGCGCCAAACCGACGGCAGGCGGAGCAGTCGTACAGATGCTTAGCGATAACGCCGAAACAGCACTCGGACACCTGATGAGCGTTGGCGAAGGACAAAAGCTAACAATTGCGCAGGCTGCAGGTATTGTCGGAAACCTCAGACAGAATCGACAGCAAATCTTGATCCTAAGGCAACGAACGGAACTCACACTGGCATCGCTCAATGGGATAACGAGATTCGTTATGAGAACATGACCGAGTTTGCGAAGGCTATAAACGAGTGAACCAAGCGATTTCACTGTACAGCTCCGCTATCTGGTGTGGGACTTAACTTAACTAATGAGTGGTGCGAGCATAAGGGTGGATTTGGAGAAGCCCTAAAGCCGTTCAAGCCACCTCCGATCCGGAAGAGGCCGCGGTAGCCTTTGACTTACGAGAATAGCGGAGGGCAAGGTCTGAAAAGTAGAAGAATGCTCGTGCTCTTTTATGATAAATACAAAGATAATCCTTCGCTTGCGTCATCAAAAAGCTCAAAGGTAAAAGGAACAACTGCCTCGTGCTCAGGTGCGGCCGGCGATGCTGGTAAGCTACAAGAGCTAACTTAAAATATGCATGGCCAGAAAGCGGTCATGGAACACACACCCGACTACACAACTGCCATCGAAAAAGCTGAATCCGAGGAAGATTTGTTGGCGCCTGCAGCGGTGTTGACTGCGGCGGTTTTGTGACAATGCTCGCGTGCGACAGCGGCTTTTGATACAGCGTATGAGCCATAGCGCGCGAGGAGCAGCTGGGGCACTGGCCGTTGGAGTGATCCCCAGATCATCTCGCGGCACAGATCTTCAGGAGGATGGGCAAAACAGATTGGCAAACACTCGGCACGGCAAATGGTATCCCTACGAGCCGGACGGTAGTAAAATTTACCGATGACAAACACAGCCCGGAGATGTCGCATTCTCAGACGGACGTACTCGGCTCTACGTTGGCGAGATTAAGGATTTTAACAGCAAATACGCATCAGCATCACAGTGTGAAAGAGCACCAGTCGCAGGCGGCGAAGGATTTGACTATAGTTCAGCACTCTGGTTTCGCAAAAAGGAGGGTCTTCTGAGTTCTAGCTCAAGCTCTGGTTCGTCGGATCATCAGGCTCATCTACAAAACCGAGTACAGGAGGAAGCTCGTCAGGAACAACAGGAAGAATACGAGCAATAGTGGAGTAATTAGGATGATAGATGAAAACGCAGCATCCATCGTTATGCAATTGTTCCACTGGCTACTATGGGTGGCATAGCCTACAATATATACCTTTCATTTGAGCGCGCCGGAAGATAGCACATACCTTGTCACCGCACCGACCGACGCTACCGCGACATTCACAAATACTCGCTACTAAAAAGTAACGAAGAGCAACAGCGGTACCAGTGTATATTGAGCCAGGTGTATACGATATATCAGTAGAAGAAGGATTTTAGCTCATACAAGAAAAACACAAGATATAGCTAAAAATACTACTGATCATCGCCGAGCTGTCACCGAGAACCAAAGAAGCGGCAGATTGGGTAGATAAACACCGAGACCAGTATACTAAACTTGAAACATTCGCCGGTAAATCGCTGGAATACAATAAATCAGTCACCGATAAATATCCGCTCATTGGCATCCTGCCGCTTAAAGACCCCTATTATTCAAATCGGACACTACAAAAGAGAATGGCGAACCAGTCGTTGTCATTGACGACGGAATCGCCGCAATACCGCTATGCTGCCACGCGGCGAATCACATAGCATGGGGTATAAATTAAGCGATTACCGCATTGAATACAAAGATTTTCGAAAAATCCGCTGAAGGAGAAAAATAATGGGGACTTGCCATTCACACGCAAACAATTGGTTATGATCAGCGGCGGCTTTGGTATCGTCATTGTGATGATGGGTATCTGGGCATATTCGCAACACACCAATATTTAACAATCACTTACGATGCTTCAATATATAAAAGTGTTGTGTTATATCGGGAACTGAGTCATCAAGCGAAAAACAATCGCACCAGCAAAACAGTCAGTCGAGAAAAATTGAATCTGGCAAAACCTATCATTTGTCGAAAGGAAGTTATTACCTAATTGCGTCAGGCGACGGCGTCGCGCAAACATGCAAGGAATTTTTGATTAAAAGACGAGAGTAGCGCGCACACTTGATTATGAGCTGTCAGATAAACGGCTCGCCGAGCTATCAAAGAGCGAAAAAAGCAATATCGACAATGCCATTCCACACACACAATCGCAGTATTAGCACTATCTCTAACATTGCCAGTGGAAACAGCCACTGAAAAAGGCGATTGGGCGAGTGCTGCGCTTGTATTTAAGGGTTCAGCGACCGACTTAAAACCGCGACACCCAAAAGTCATATTACAGAATAACCATTGGCAAGTCGCCTGCGCAATTCAAATTTCAATCAGCAAATACGAGTGCCCGCAAGCACCGCAGGCGTGCTGAACGTGCCGACACAATTGATATCCGCTACGCAGACACCGCTCATGCCGGGCTATACAATTTATGAAAGTCGCGACCTTGAAGGAGCAGACGTTGACACAGATGAGCCAACCCCTAGGCGTACCACTAAATAACATTCACTGTGCTTGTCATCGCCACCTGATTCGTCTTAAACTCAGCGAGTAGCGCATGCTGGCGCTGTTCGTCAAGCTGCACCAAACACATCATCAAGGAGTATAATTGGCGTACCAGATTGCTGCTCAATATATTCCGCTTCAATGAATTTCATCGCCAGTACAATCGTCCGGCATTCGCCGCGTGATGCCACCTGTGCTGCCGGTACGCGATTAAAGATGATATGAATATCATGTCGGTGCGGACCAACGCTTGTAGAGCCTGCTACGCGGTCATAATCAAATTTTTCCTCATACTGGCGCAGAAGCTGCTGCGACGTCGCTGTATCATTATGCGAATATGCAATTGACACTGAGTCGTCGTATGTGCAATCTGCCGATATAATGCAATAGTACGTTCGTGAAATATCGCTGCAGCCGCTGGCGCTTTGCACATAATCGCCGCACCATAATCGCTCAACAGCACATTCCACGGAAATAGCGCATCGCGCGTCACGCCAGGATCTTTCAATAGCTTGTTTCGTTGCCGCAAAGCACGCTCATACCGACAGTCGGCTGCTGTAATGCGGGTCATATTGCTGGATCAACGTATCAACAAGCTGGCGGCGGCGCTGCGGCGACCCGATTAATAATCCGTAGGTCTTCAGCTCAAAACAATACGATTGGATACTTTAGCTTATAAGGCAACGCGCGTATTTTTATCGTCAACGACAAACTGGCGGGTCTTCCGAGCACCGACTGTACCGTACTGGACGCGATAGGTAAATGTATCAGTTTCAAGCACAATACGGTAAAATCCGTTCCGTAACGGCGCTACCGCCAGGTCAGCTGCCACGGAACGATTTGCCGCGCAATGCGATATAGATTGCTTCAATGAGTGACGTTTTACCGCTGCCATTTGCACCCGTTATCAGCGTCGGGTTTGTTACAAACATCAAGCGTCTTCGTATCGTGTACGCGGATGTTTTGGACTGTTAGCCGAGTAATGCGCATACTGGCTCTTAGAGCGGCATAATGATATGGGTGTAATTCGGTGCTTCTTCGGCGGCAGTTAGTACGCATGGCGACAACTTACCGCTAAATCGAAACTGGACAGAATCTCCATCAATCACGTTGAGCGCGTCAGCGATGTAGCGCGAATTTAGCGTAATATTACCATCGCCCGCCACCTCGGCGCTCGCTGTGCTTGTATTTTCGCCAGTTCGCTCGCAATTGAATGAATACTAAGCTGCTGCTTTTTCGCTGTCAATCGTCACCGTAACGCTCCCGCCGGAATCGCGTGCGAATAGGGGCTAGCAACCTTTACAATGCGCGAAAATTCGCCGCTCGCAAGCGTTGCCGTTACGTCAGATGTTTTTGGAATAAGCTGCTGATAATTCGGGTAGCTGCCCTCAATCAGCCGACTCGTAATTTCTGCTTCGCCGACACGAAATCGCACCTGCGTATCGTCAAACAGCACTTCAACCGACTCAGTTGCATCTGAAATCGTACGTAATACTTCCTGTAAGCTCGTTGTTGGCACGATTGCCGCAATCTCACTTGTTGTTTCAAATAAGCGGCGCTGCGCTAAACGATACCCGTCTGCTACCCGCCAAATATAACTGTCCGCCATCAGTGTGCTGCCAATATACGCCAGTTAGCACTGGCCGCGACGTATCATTGCTTGTCGTAATGATTGTTTGGCTAATCGCCTGCTTGAAAATCAGCTTCGGCAATAGTATACGTAACAGCCTGCTTTTCATCAGTGACGCATCAGAGCTCCGTTGCATCGACGCCTGTCACAATTGACGAATAATTGCCAGAGATATCGTCATTGACGTTCCTGCTGATAATTCAATCGTGACCTTTTTGGCAAGCTGCCAACGTAATCGCTAACGAGGCCGGGCAGGCAGGTAATATCGCCTTGCCTCACAACTTTTTGCGCCAACGCAGCACGTCGCCGCAATTTCAAGGTTTGTTGCTGCTACTAATAACCGCAGTGCCATCGGTACGCAACAAAATGTTACTAAGAATCGGTAAGCCTGTTCGATTGCTTTGCAACGCGGCCAACAATCGACAATGCACGTGCGAAATTTTACTTGTGTACTGAAAGTTCCATAATACTACTCACTTTTCTTGTTATTAATTGATGGTGATATATAGTAGCTACCCTGTGGAAATAGTGGAAAAAGTGCTCATTTCTAGAGGTCGTTCGGACAGTAGTATCAGAAACTCGGTGCGGATAATGCGAAAGAATCCGAGTGGACAATGAGGGTGTTATCCACGCAGCGCTTCTCCGCTGCTACTCGCGCGAAGCAGAGCGGGGATAGTCGAACACATGTTTTACTCACAGGTATTCGCTGATAATTTCACTTGTTTTTCCACACGCATTAGGCATACAACTTCTCCCGAATTTCAACGACTTGCTCGCGAATCAAGAAATCAAGTTTAATTGCCCGCTCAATTTTGTCGACCGAATGAATTGCAGTAGTATGATCTTTTGCGATCCAAGCTCTTGGGCGATGCGCGGAAAAACTCATATGCGATTTCAGCGCGGAGTAGGTACATCGCAATTTGCCGCATGTACGACGATGTGCTTATCGCGCCTTGAACACATTTCTTTGCTGTCAATTTGGAAGTGGCGTGCTGTTTTGTCAATAATTTGCCGGGCGGTAAGATGCTGCGGACGGCTTTGGCGGACGTGCCGAGCAGCCCCTTCGGCGGTAGCTGTGTCGGGCGGTGCGCCGCGCACATCTCGGCGTGAGCGAGTAGCTGGTTGAGCACCTCAAGCTCACGTACATTTGTTTTAATATTTTGCGCTAGATATTCAATTGTTCACGCGCTCCGGTTGAATACTCGGATAACGCCGCCTTTGTTTCAATGATAACGCAGCGCGTTTCAAAATCAGAGCATCTGGATATCAGTGCCATGCCCCATTCAAATCGGCTGCGCTAAACGCTCGGTAAAGTGTTGGAGATGCTACGCGGCGGTTTTGTCGCTGCTGATGATAATTTGTCTGTTTGCCTGATGAAGCGTATTAAATGTATGAAAAACTCTTCCTGGGTTTTTCCCTGCCGGCTGATAAACTGAATGTCGTCGACAATTAAGACATCCATCTTGCGGTATTTATCGGAAAAACCGGCTCTGAACCGAACCGCCTCTAGAACTCTTTCATAAAGGTCTCGGTACTGATGTAAGCAACTTTCATATTCGGGTCATTTTTGATAATTTCGTTGCCGACCGCTTGAATTGATGTGTTTTTACCTAAGCCGACGCCGCCGTAAATAAAGAGCGGGTTGTACTTTGTGCCGGGGAGACAGCTGCTGCTTGGCGCGGTGTGGCAAGACGAGTCGTTGCACGAGCCAGACAACAAAGGTCTCGAAGGATGTAGCGCGGGTTAAGCGTTTCATGAGCATGCGAGGCTTTGCCGCGTATTGACGAAAGGCGTAGCAACGAGTTCCGCAAACGATTATTTTCAGCGGTGTCGTGTGTCGTTTCGCGGCTCAGTATTTTCTTCTTTCTCTTTCTTTTGCTTTATACTCACTCTGTTGGTGCGGTTAAATTATTATGCAAACGCACTTCGCGGATCTGTTTGTCGAACCACTGCTCAAGTTGTGTTTTGCAAAAACATTCATAACGCCGATAGTAAGCAACTCTTGTCGTTGTACTCAAGCAATTCAGTGTCTTTAAACCATATTTTAAAAGCTTGCATGCGGCACCGACGGCTCCAGCTCGCCGGCAGCACGCTTTGCCATAATGAATCTCTCATATAACCAGTGATCTACCCTCTCTCATCGTCGCTCCACATATGTACTTCATCCTTAGCGATAGTTTCTCCTAACTGGTTATGCTATACAAAATGAGACGTGTAAATAAGCGGATAGATATGAGAGTGATATTTATCCACATTTTTACAGTTACCTCTGTAAAGTTGTGGATAACTATACGAAAAATGTGGATAAGAGTCAATAGCGCGATATTCTCGACAACCAAAAGCAAGCTATATTGAACTGAGCCGATAACTTTTGCTATAATACTAGTAGTATGCCAGCGAACATATCAACACCTACTCGCACCGCGCAGCACGGTTATCGTGCACGCCGGGCGACTAAAAGCTGGACGCGCGTACTCCAAAGCGCCGCCAGGCGAAAAGGTCGCGCTCGGATTGCGCTCTAAAGAGGATAATAACGCCGCTTTCATAGAAGCGGCGTTATTGCTATAATACGTCGTATGCTTGAGTAACTTATCGATTCCACGGGACATGGCAGCCTTGGCTATCTTTATCGTAACGGGAGAGCAATTCGTTCGCGTTGTGGCGGTGAAAATACATCGCTAATTCGCGCCGAAAAATATCACGGTTTGCGGTAGTAGTGAACAAAAAGATATGTAAATCGGCTGATCGGCGCAACCCGAATCCGTCGCCGCGTGTACGAATGCGTTCGCCGGGGTTGCCAAATTTATCAAACGCTGGCGATCTGGCGAGTGATTGTTACAAACGCCGAAGTATTGACGATGCCTGCCGCTGAGCTGATTCGCTTTGTTGTGCCAGCTGCTGCGCAAAAGCATGTTCTTGATCTTAAGGACGACGAAGTAGGTAAAGCGGCGAAAAGATGGTATACCCATTAGATACCACGACGAGGAGAATGTTTTGTTTGAAACGATCGTCGTAAATCCGATTTTTAATGCACTGATGCTTATCTACAGCGCCGTGCCTGGCGGCGACTGGCGTTGCGCTCTTATTTTTACCGATTATTGTACGCCTATTGATGTATCCGCTTGCCAAAAAGCCAGCTACGCAAACCAAAAAGCAATGCGCAAATTTACGCAGCCGGAACTAGCGAAAATTAGAAAGACGCCCAGGGCATAAACAAATTGAAGCGTTTACAGCAGATGGAGTTAGTACAAGCGCACGCGACCACGCGCTCCATTCTCATTTTCAATTATTCAGCGCCGATTTTTATCGCATTGTTCCAAGTGATACGCGTTATTACCCTGCCGCGATCAGGTAGCGCACGCATGTATACAGCCGTTTTAAGCACATCGACGCAATTAAAGCGGTGATTGAACATCCGGAGAACTTTAATCATACAATGCTTGGGTTTATTGATTTGGCAAAACAACGTTTAGCAACGGTAGCGTTGATTTGGTGCTCTCCTGCTCTAGCGGTGATTTCGGCACGACTCAGTATGTTATGTCGAGACAAACTATGCCGGCGATAGCAAAAGGCACTGCGCGATCTTATGCGCGGAAGCGGCAGACGGCAAACAAGCTGCCAGGCAAGGATAGAGCAGCGCAATGACGCGCGGCATGATGCAGAATGCTGCCGATTATGATGTTTTATGATTATGGTGGGATTACCAGGCTTGCGCTCTGATTTGCTGATTTCAAACTTATCGCGGTGCTGCTAACACTATCTCGTGAAAAGATGTTGGCGAACGATGAAATTGCCGACGAAGCGATAAAAACCAAAAAGCTCGACAAAAGAGCAAAAATCAGCGCAAAGAAAAGCAGGCGCCGAACGCGCAAAACAGGCGCGCGAGGTCATGTCACGCGGATAAAAGCGAAAGGATGGGAGAAGCTATGGATCGAGAAAGAATCAGTTAGTTGCACCAAAGCTCGTTGAGGATATTGTGTCGTTTTCGGCGAAAATATTGCCGTTGAAGCGCATAATGAAGACAATATGATTGCGCTCGCCGTTGAAAGTAGCGAGTTGAACAGTATCCTAATCGGGCATAATGCCGAAACGTTGCGTGAGTCTTCAATATATTGTGATGACAGCGCTACGTAATAAAAGGTGCGCATACGCACGCTGTTGTTGACGTTGCAAACTATAAAAACAACGTGAAGAGAAAGTTGCCGAAAAAGCGCGCGGTTGGATTGAAGAAGTGCGCCGCAGCGGCGACTCGCACATTGCGCACATCAATGCTGCCGACCGCCGAATCGTGCACCGCGTCGCTACTGAATATAGCGATATTCGTACCCATTCCGAAGGCGAAGGGCGCGATCGCTACATCGTGATTGCACAGGCTAGTTCGCGATATACTACATATATAACCTAGCGTAGAAAGGATAATAGGTGTAACAGGTGTATTGTTAGTAGTTTTTGCTCGTTGTTATTGTGCGGTTGTGCGCGATTGCCGGCGCACTGATCGCAATGTATAACGGACTCGTTAAGCTTAATATTAAAGTTGAAGAAGCATGGAGCGGTATCACGGTGCAATTGAAGCGGCGCGCCGATATGATTCCAAACTTAGTAGAAACTGTTAAAGGTTACGCTGCACACGAAAAAAGCGTATTTGAAAAAGTTACCGAAGCGCGCGCGTCAATTACGACACATAACGACGCCGCATGATGCTGCTAAAGCAGACGGCGACTAACAAAGCGCCCTGCAGAGCCTGTTTTGCGGTCTCGAAAATTACCAGAGTTGAAAGCGTCGCAGAACTTCACGGATCTGCAAAATCAGATTACAGACACGGAAGATAAGATTGCGGCATCCGCCGGTTCTACAATGCGGTCGTTACGCAATTCAGCACTAAACGCAAGTATTCCCAACAAATATCTTTGCCGGTATATCGAATTCATACCGATAAAGGGTTCTTTGATGTCAGTGAGTGAGACGTGCCTGGTTGACGAACAGCCGGTCAACGTAAAAGTTTTGAGTAAAAGCAGAGGAAAAAGCTCAATGGTTCAAGACTATCTTTGTAGCCCTTGAGCTTTTTGCGCCTGATCTGAAACGGCAGCAGGTCTGGCGGCTCTTCAGGAGGCGGCGGAGATGGCGACGGCGACGGGATCGTCTTTCTTGCGCTAGTCGGTTGCGGTCCCGACGCATGGACTTCGCGCATTCTTGCGCCGCAAATTACCATCAGAGTCTGGCGCTGCATCGTTGCTCCTTGTGTGATTACGCCGTTGGCTGTTATATGGGCGTTGCGTGTTTCGCGATGTTTGGCAGCGGCTAACTTTGGCTCTATTGTCGCATTAGGAGCAATTGTTGGCGCGCCAGCTGGCAGCTGGTGGTTTAGCGAAGTGCTGAAGCGGTCGGCAGGTTAAACAGCGGCTCAAGCGAGCAGCGGCAAACGATCAATGTGGGACGAGACGCAGCTTGTCATTTTGCTAAACAGACATTTATGCGCTATCAATACGATTGGTCGCGTCAGGAATACCGAGTCAATGAAACAATACGCAGCTGAAGATTATCACTACCACGCATCCTCTTTATTTATACGTTACAATTAGTGCAACATTACGAACACAGTGGAAGATATCGTGATTGATGGAGAGCAGTTGTTGTGCAGGTTCACGATGACCAAAAATGATGCAAATGACCGAGTGACAATAGGTATTGACGGCGCGCGCTAAAGATACGCTTATCAATGCGGCGGCGAATGCGGCGATTTCACTACGGACGGCAATTCATTCACGGAATATTGGACGTTTGCGCGCAGCGCTCAACGTGGCTGCACGCTGATATCGGTCGGGCAACAGCGGATATGGCTGCCTATAATAATGAGCTGGCGGCATTCGCGGCGCAGAATAATTACTGTTATAGCGTTGATATGGGTTGGTTATTTATACCGGGCGCGGACAATTGTTTGGACAGCAGTTTGGCGTCTCAGATATTGACAACCACGCTGTGGGGCTATATAAAGAGTCGCTGTTGTGCAATTTACCATCACATACGCTGCATTTAATGGTGCGCGGCCGCGGAGTAATTGCGCAGGTGAATGTGCCAGCGAATACGTACATATCATCGTACACCGCAAACGGGTTCAAGCATTAATACGCGTGGATTAGAACGTATCGAAACCGGTGGATTCAATTTTAACCCAGCGGTATGGAAGTGTATGCGTCAAACGCTGAGCAGGCGACAGTTTTGAGCTGTAACGTATATGGAGCGGCTCGCGGCGCTGCCGTTCGCGGTGACGATTGAAGTGGTAGATAACGTAATCTATCTCTATACCGATGAGCGTGGCACCGATGTTGCGACCTACGGCATAATGCTTGATTTGGTGCATAAAGCATTCAAAGAACTACGGCTGTAGCACTTTCATCTACACCGCATGCGTTTCTTCCGCCATACGCCGCCAGGAATACTTGGCGACTTGCGCTGTGCCTAATGAGCGCGCGGCGTTTTGCTGGATTCGTAGTGCACGTTCAATTGCCAGCGGCCATATCGTCGGTATCAAGCGGATCGAAATATTCGGCGGCATCGCCTAAAATCTCAGGCATACATGACGCATTGCTGCTAACGACTGGCGTACCGTATGCCATTGCTTCAAGTGGCGGCAAGCCAAAACCCTACGCCAGGCGATGGAAAAACGCCTTATACAGCAGTTTTCATGGAAGTGCCAGTCCGCGTTGTTCGTCGGGCAAGAATCCTGTGAAATGAATATTGTGATAGCTTTGTTTTTCATAAAATGCCTGTATTAATCTTCGTGTCGCGATTCATGCGCCCAACAAACACCAGTCCCTAGATCAGAGTATTTCAGTAATTGCTGATGTCGCGGCCGCTCAAACGTCGTAAAATTTTATAGTCTGGTTGTTGCCCGATAACCATAATAAAGCTATGAAATGGTAGCTCGTGGTATGGCTTTAACGTGCCTTTACAGACTTCGCCCTGACTCGTAAATCACAGGTAATATTATCTCGTCAGGAACGTTAGTAAACGCTTGAAATTCGCGCTTGGTTGTCTCGAGATATTGCGATAATATGGCTACTCGTATGCTACGCTTAAACACAGAAAGCGCCCGACAGGTTGCTTAGCGTGGTATAGCAGCCAATTTTGTCAGGTGTATGGGTTTTGAATAACGATCATATCATGCACGGTTGTAACGTGCTTGCCGCGGTATAGGATCAGTTCTGCGGCATGCCAAAAGTGCACTAAATCCGGTTTTGAGCATATCAAGATAACTTGGAAGCCGATCTGCTCGGCAAATGAATGAGTTGTCAAAACTCCGCTACCGCACGGTGAAATGAGGATTCACTGGTTTCCAGTAGTGCTTATCCTTAGGCGTACGAGTACTCATAAATTTTCATGGTCAATTTGCTGCCAAATATTCGGTAGCTTGACGACGTATGTGCCTGTGCCAGAGTTAGCACGATACGTCGGTGCGATATGCATTATGCGGTATCCTTCGAAATACTAATAGATCATGGGTAAAGATAATTCCAGGTAAGCGATACGATCGTACCAGCGAGTTTTGCAACGAAGCGCAAACGATTCGTTATGTAACTTTTCTGCAATGCACAATGGCGAGGCGCCAGATAACACCGTTTTACCGCCCACCGGGTCCGAACAGGGTAACGATGATAAATAGCACTATTTACATGTTTAATACTGCCGCCGCTTGAACGAAAAGTGTATTTTTGTTGGCCGAGAAACTAAAAACCAAGGGCTAACCCTGTCGACAGAGGTATTGCTGGCGATTTTAGTAGCCAAGATGCGTAAAATAAGAAAGAGCAGCCAAAATCAAGCGCGGTATTTTATCGTACCGACGATACCGAAGCGAATAATTTATTGTTTTATCATGCGCTTGATGATACTCCTCAATGAGGTAAGAGCGGGCGCTGTTTTGTCTCGTTGAAAATCCGGCGATATACTCGCCGATGATGCCGAGAAAGATCATTTGCACGCCGCCTGAAAACAAAATTACTGCCATCAGCGATGAATAGCCAGCGCCAGTAGGTACGCGAATAGCGGCCTAATTAACAGATAAAAATATACAAAAATGCACCGCATGATATAATCATTCCCAAAATCGACGACATTCGTAGAGGCGCGGTGATAAAGCTAGTGACGCCGTCAATAATGCAAATTAACCAGTTCGCTGTAGTTCCATTTGGTATCGCCGGCAGCGCGGGTCGCGATCGTGACAACTCTTTTTGTTGAAACCAATCCAGCTAAAAGGGCTTTGGTGTTGCGCTGCGATTCAGCGCAGCAGATCTAAGGGTCTCAATGCACGCCGATCAAAGCAACCGAGAGTCGCCAGTATCGTGTGAATTGGAATCGCGTCGACTTTTGCAAAAATGCGGTAGGCACCACTCGCTGGTTTTTCTTGAGCCAAGTCTCACCCTGGCGGCTACGGCGCCGCGCGTAAACGTCATCGTATCCTTGCTCCCGAGTTCAATCATCTGCGGAATTAGCTCGGGCGGATCTTGTAGAAATCAGCGTCAATAAATTACTCACTGCATCGCCTTTGGCATAATCGAAGCCAGCTAGCATGCCAGCTTCTTTGCCGAAATTGCGCGATAGATTAACATAAACAATTGAAAGAAATGGCTTCTCTTTGGAATCATAGTCAAGGTGTCATCGCTGCTGCCGTCGTTAATGAATAGTATGTTCTAGTCGGTATTTCTTGATCGTGTAAATCGTCTTAAAGCGTGCGAATAACTGCACAGCACCCTTCTTCGTTGTAGGCTCGGTATTAGAACGAGTAATCGTCTTCATAGGCTAATTATATCGCTTTATGAATAAGCTGGCTAATTGGAGTTGGCGGTGATGGTGCCAGCTTGCTGTAAATAAAGCCGTTTTAGCAGCCGCTGACTCAAGCGCGTCAGTACCGAGGATAGCGCCAGCGTGTCCCATCTGGACACCGCTGGGAGCACTATGTCCAGCGGTATAGGCGTAAACTGGCTTGTTGATGGATTGCTTAATGTAATCAGCTGCCGTAATTTTCGCTAATACCGCCGATTTCGCCGATCATTACATACGTTTAACGCGGGTCGTTTTGAGATAACTGCCAAACAATCGACAAAACTGCTGCCGCTGATCGTATCGCCGCCGATACCGATGATATGTCGCTGCCGCAAAAACCAGACTGCGTCAATAGCGACATAGCTTCGTAAGTAAGCGTGCCGCTGCGCGGCTGACGATTGCTGTACCGCCAGGTGCTGCCAATGACGCTGGAATGATACAGCAGCTGCCTGATTGGTAATAACACGCCTGGGCAATTCAGATGATCAAAAGCCGAACGGCTACTATGTCAGTTTTGCTTAATATCAGCATATATGTGCTGGTATGCCTTCGGTATTCACAGACGATGAGCCAGGATTTGGCGAGATAGCCTCTAAAATCGCAGCTTTGGCGTGCGAGCGCTGGCACAGAAATTACGGAAATATCAATGGCAAAACGTTTTTGATATCGCCAATTGTTTTGACTGGTAGCATGAACTTCGAAAACGGATTGATTAGGCAGTGCCGGCGACGATAGATGTCTTGTAATCAAGCATGCACCGCGCATGAAACCAGCCGTTTTACCGTAATTCATGAATTATAATGTTTTTGCCAGTGAAAACTGCGGCGTCATGAAATATCCTCCAGGGATTGCTTCTAAACTATCAGAATAGCGGTGGATTGTATTGTGCTAGCAGTTGACGGGCTTCAGATTCGCGGTTGCCAGATGGGCGAATGGCGAGTTTTGGTAGGTTAGGAATTTGCCGCTGGGCATCGATAATGGCTCGGGTACTTCATCGCAGCGGACAATGCCGCCGAAAATATTAATAATAATCACGCGAGTATTATCGGTCGTGATTTGACGGAAGCAGTCGAGTTTTTATCGAGGTCGCTGTACCGCCGATATCGAGGAAATTAGCTGACTCCAGACCGCTGCCGCCACCGCATCGACCGTTGCCATGGCGGGTCAGCGCCGTGTGATTGTAGCAATCGCCTTCGCGATTAAGTATGACGAAATTGTGTTCCGGTAGGTTGTCTTCGGTGCCAATCAAGTGACGAAAAAGCATGCGGCGTCGTCAGCGGTAATTTAGCGTCGCCAGCGATTAACCTGCGTCTGGTTAGAATTAACGGATTAATTTCGAGCAGTAGGCAGTCATTGTAAATAAAACAACGATAAGCATTTTTCAATAATGTCTTTTGTGAGAATGCTTTTGTCAACAATATCAGATGATCAACCGGAAATAATAGCGTAACTG
>BNJU01000969.1_pt1 | contig 121357 bp, 179 predicted proteins | sample 8539281 | NCBI WGS metagenome assembly BNJU01 (sample SAMD00202456, study PRJDB9452) | human saliva metagenome | isolation source: human saliva | place: Japan | reverse complement strand
GTCAGCCGGGAACGCGGCGTCAGCGGCGGCGAGCGCCTCTCCTTCAATCGCCGATCGGCTCGACCCCGATGCGTTCCGCGTCGTGTCCGAGCACGGAATAGTGCGGGCGCGGGGCGGGGCGGCAGGCCGCGGCGTCGTCTCCTTCGACCATGTCGGGGTCCCTTGCCGATGGAGGCGACGATCTCGCGCGTGAAGCCGTGCCAATTCGTTTTGCCGAGGACGTGCCGTGATGGTGCCCGTCGGCGCCTCGGCGTCGACAGGCCTCACGATCAGGTCGGCCGAAGTCAACCGTCCACGTCGGCTGGCCAACCTCGTCGGTGACGACCGAAAGCGTTTCGTGGGTCTCAGGAAAGGTCGCGCATCGTTTTGGGGAAGCATTTGCCGCCCGCGCCATACAGCCAGGCGGCGTGCGGACGATGAGGTAATCGTCCGTGTTGCATCAGGACCCGCCCACTCGCCGGCTGCCTTCGTGCGCCCGTAGGCGCCCTTCGGTTCGAGCAGGCCGTCTTCGCGGTAGGGCGAGGTCGGCGTCGCCGCTGAAGACGTGGTCGGTGGAGATGTGGACGAACCGTGCGCCGATCTCGCGGCACCGGCGGGCGAGATCTCAGAGGCCCGTCGCGTTGACGGTGAAGCGGCGGCCTCTTTCTCCTCCGCGGCGTCGACGGCGGTGAACGCCGCGACGTTGACGACCACGTCGACGTCTCGACGATCTCGCGCACGCTCGCGGGGTCAGTGATGTCGATCCGTCGATGTCGACGGCGGTGAGATCATGGCGTCCTCGACGACGCGCGCGGTCAAATCCTGTCCGAGCATGCCCTTGGCGCCTGCTATCAACCAGCGCATGAGACTTCGCTTCCTCAAGATGATCTGCCGCAGCAATTGCGCCCCAGAACTGCGGCTGGCCGCCGTCAGCGGACCTGCCCGCGCAGGCGTCGCCGCGGCTGAGCCATCCGCCTCGTTGACTCCCGCCTGTCACGCCGGCGCCGTCGCCCCGCCGAGGTGCGCTCATCGCGTCCAGCGCCGTCGCCCGGGCGCGCCGGCCTCGCCCTCCGCAGCCTTGCAGCAGCCCTCGGCTTCACGGCGACGCACAGCCACGGCCCAGCATTAGGGACGCGTCTCATTCAGACGCACGGAGCCGCCGAACCTCGGCCCGCGGCCGCAAAACTGGAAGGACCACCAATGCAGATCCGAGGCTGAGATTCCGGGCGCCTGGGAGATCACGCCAGAAAGCAGTTCCCGACGACCGCGGGGTTTTCCTCGGCGGCTACAAGTCGAGCGCGTTCGAGAAAGCCGTGAGACCTAGGCTCGACCTGCGCCAGGCCAGCGTCTCGGTGTCGAAGGCGGGGACCGTGCGGAATCCGCCGCCGACGTCCCCCGTCGCAGGCCAAGTACGTCGTGTGCCGCGCGGTCCTCGACTTCGCCATCGACATCCGGGTCGGCTCGCCGACCTTCGGCAAATAGAGTTCGGTTCTTCTGGACGACGTCGATCGCAGGACCATCTATCTCTCCGGAAGAGCTGGGCCACGCATTCATCGCCCTCGAAGACGGCTCGACCGTCATGTACATGTGCTCGGCGGTACGCGCCGGGCGCGAGCAGCGTCTCCCCGTCTGCCCGGGTGCGCTCGATTTCCCGAAGACGGGGCGAGACGCATCCCGCTGGAGCTCCTGCTGTCCGAAAAGGACGCCGCCCGCACGTCTGACCAGAGGCGCGCGCAGGTCCGGGCTTCTGCCCGTGGGACGCCGTGCAGGCGTACCTCGCGACGCTGTGAGTCGCCGCGTCGTCGTCACTGCCACCCGGCGACGTCTCCGCCCCTCCTGGCGAGCTCGCCGACAATGCGACAGCGTGATCGCGGTGGACAGCGGTTCGGACCCAGCCGAGTGGAGGCTGCGGAGGCCTGCGACCAGGCGGGCGCCAGGCTCCTCGAGCTGGGGAGAAGTCTGGGAATCGCCGCGGCCCAGAATCGCGGCGTCGAGCTGGCGCAAAGCGCAGCCGCCGAGTCGCCGGAATCAATTTCGTGCTGTTGAGCGACCGGGATTCGATGCCGCTCCCGACATGGTCGCCCGGCTCCTCGGGCGATCGAGGAGGACCCGGCGATCGCGACCGTCGGCCCGCTCCCTCCGAGGCGCGGGGCGCCGACGAGCTCGTCTACGTCGACCGCGGGTGGGCGCCGAGCGCGCCAGCCGCTCGGAACAGCCTGCCGCGCCTGGACGTCGCCTTCCTCATTGCCTCAGGGCTGCCTCATCCGGCTCTCGGCCCTGGCGTCCGTGGGGAAAATGCGAGGACCTCTTCATCGACCACGTCGACCTCGAGATAGGTGCGCGCGAGGAAGGCGGGCTGGCGCCTGTCGCGAGTCCCGGCTGCCAAGCGGCGCATTCGCTCGGCGACGACGTCGTCCGGCTCCCGGGCCGCGACCAGCCCGTCCGTTCACGGCCAATCCGCAACTATTACATTCTGCGCAACACGGTGCGCTCGTGCGCACTGAGCCTTTTCCCGGAAGTGGCGGATCCGTTACTGCTACTGGGCGGCCAGTACGCGGCGTTCAACGCGCCTTCGCGACGGGCGACGGCAAGGCGCGCAGGAAGATGCTGCGCAAGGCCGCCGCCGACAGATTCAAAAAGGCGAGCTCAGGCCGTTCCAGGAGTGAAAGCGGCCGAGAGGAACTCGTCCGCGACGCCGCGCGTCGTCGGCTCGAGAATCGCGTCTCGTACCGCCGCGAGACCTAACTCCACACCGCGTTGCGGACGGCAGCAGATAGGTCTGCCGAAGCGCGTCGTCGGCTCGGGATCGCGCTTTCGGCCCCTCGTTCAGGCGTTGACGAGACGGCAGACGGTCCTTCGCCTCGCGCGGGCGACGACGCGCACGAGCCCGGCGATCAACGGTGGAAGGTGTAGAGTTCGAGCCGTACCGCGTCGGCCTTCCACTGGCGGCGGGCGGTGTTGTCGAAACGACCATGCGCCCCGGGTACTCGTCGTCGGCCGGGCTCGGCGCCGTATGCAGAGGACGCCTTGACCGTGGCCCGATAGACTCATGAAGTGCCGCGCCAGCGCACGTCGAAACCGACCTCCGTCGCCGGCCCGCAACCCACGGCAGGTTGTGCGGCGGGAACTGGGCGTGCCGTCAGTCCGGCCTCGCGGAACCCGCAGCCGAGGCCGTCGAGCTCCTCGGCGACGGCCACCGCGAGCACCTTGAGGCTCGCCGACTCCTGCAGCGCGGGCGCGCTCCTCCAGGTCGCAACGACCTCAGGAGGTGTCCATCTGCGCCGGGCGGTAGACGGCGATGAGCGCCTGCCATCGACCGCACGTACCTCGGGTCGAGGAGGAACTCCATGACGTCGTCGATGAAATCCTCCGCCGGCACCTGCGAATAGTCCTGGCCGATGAGGACGTCTTGCGAGCGCCCGTCCAGCGCCTCGTCCAGTTTTCGTTGGCCCACGCGGTGCAGAACGGGAAGTCGAGGCCGGGCCCTAAGCTTCTCGATGGGCCTGTGAGGATCCTCTTTCCGGAGAACCAGTGGTAGTAATACATGAACGCGCCGATGCCGTTGGCCGCGGCGAGGTCAGCCTGGTCCATCACGCGCAGGTCGAGCTCGGGTCAGTAGTGCCGAGGTCCGTCGGCTGCTTGGGCTGATAATGGCCGCGCCAGGCGGAGATCGCCGCGAGCACGTTCGACTCATTCGGTGAGCCGCCCCCACCAGCGGTTGTTCTCCTCCGACTCGTGGAACTGCGGCAGCGGTAGAAGGGTGTGACGTTCGCCGCAGCCAGTGCGGGGCGCCCGGCTCGAACCTGCGCCAGCCGCGCGCATCGTATCCCGGCTCAGGCCAGCTTCGCCAGTCGAGGCGCCTCGACGGTCGCAGCCCTGCCTCGTCGGTGACGATTCCGACGATCCGTTCGATCGCGTGGGCGGTGGTGGCGTCAGCCTGTCACTCCTCGTCGAAGTCGGCCGAGGGTCAGAGTTGAAAGCCCTCAGGCCCTGGAGGACGAAGGCGCGGGTCCAGTACATCGACCCGAGGCGAACTCCAGCTCGTCCGGGTCGATCGACATCTCGATGCGGAGCGTGAGCTGCTCGACGATCCGCTGGTCGCCCAGAAGCTCGCTTGCCGACGATCAGGTCGGCCGCGGTGACAAAGCAGCGTCGGGTCGGCAGCGAAGGCGTTGAGGATCTCCTCGACCTTCTCGCGCGATCCGACCAGGTCGGAAAGGGAACTGCTTCCGCGCGGCGCCGCTGCCGTCGGGTCGCGTGCTCCTCCCGCCACGGGCTCTTCTTTGTGTGCAGCTTGAGGATGAGGTCGTATGGATTGAGGATTCCCGAGTTGACGAGGCTGAACGGTCGGGAAGATGTCGGCCGTGGTTTTCAGCCTCGACGACCACGCTGTGGCGCATGTGCTCGGGTCTTCGGGAACGGCCACGTCCGCCCCGAGGCGTTCGTGACGAACAGGTCGAAATCGATCAGGGGAGATTGCGAAAGGCGATCGAAAAAGCTCGGGCATGGTCGGCGTAGAAACGGTGAATGACGACGGCGATCCGGCTCGGGTCGGCGATGTCGAACTGCGGGTCGATCCTCCGCTTGTCCAGAGCGGGTCCTGCCGTCCGCCTTGGCGCGCGGCGTATTCGCTGAAGTCGGCCGGATGCTGGGATCTGCAGCGCCGAGCGCTTCCGAGACGAGGGAAGTTGGCGGCGGCGGCTTGCGGGCTCGAGCGGCGTGGTACTGGGCCCTGCGCACAAGGCCGGATCTGCTGAAACGAGGCATGGGAAACTCTAACTCACCACTGGGCGATATCGGTGTTTACGCGCGCCGGGCGACGTAGGCGGCGGCCTCGGCGCCTTCGACGAGGTCGAAGGATGCGTCATGATCGTGCGCCAGGGGAAGGGGACGTCGTATTCCAGCTGAGCTTGCGCCAGCCGTCGACCGTCAGGTTTGCCACGGAACCCGGGTCCGGGCGGTCACCACTCGTCGGAGGGTAGAGCCTCGGAAGCACGCCTGCTGAGGCGCCGAGCTCGTGGGAGCACGACGTCGTCCTTGTCGGCTCGACGCGGACGTCGTTGAAGAAATCGACCCACGGCCTGTCGGCCAGGATCCCCCGCGGAAGCGGAAGAACGACTGCAATGTGGCGGGCGGGTGGTGGACGCGGTCAGCCCGCGGATGTCGGGGCGGTTCGGCGGCCCATTCAAAGATGGTCGATCGGGGCGAAGGGCCGAGCAGCGAGTCGTTGGTCAACAAGACGACGGGCTTCGCGGACGCCAGGATGCAGCCCAAAGCCGTGGCCCACGAGCCGAAGTCGTAGCCGCGAGGTTGGGGCGGCATCGCGACGTCGTCATCGAGGATCCGTGGGGAAATCGAAGGGCTCGGCCGAGTCGCATGTCGATGACGACGGTCGCATAGCCGTTCCTCGAGCTTCAGATAGCTTCGAAAGGACATCAGCTGCTCGGGGCCCATGGAAAGCTGGGCGACGAGCGCTACCCGCCCAGGCGGCGACGCCAGCCGGCTCCACGTTCGATGCGGACTTTTCCCCGCGACACCTCGGAGACAGGCGGGCTCGCTTCTTCAGGACCCTCACCGGCCCAGGCCCTTGCGGACAGCCGTCTTGACAGAGCCTGACGGGGCGGTCATCTTCCACGACGTCGAATGCCGGATCGCGTCCAGCTGCTCCACGCGCCGCCGAGCTTGCGGTTTGCCGTGCGAAGTTCCTTTTCGAGTTGGTCGTTGCGCTTGCCGAGCTTTTGGACTTCGCTCTGGGACGCCCGCAGCGCGGCGCGCAGCTGCCGCAATTCTTCCTCGCTGCTCGATTCGTTCATCTCATCGCCTCTCTTGTGACGAAGGCGACCGGAGACTCGGCTCCAGGCGCCGGCTGGAAGTATTATCAGTCCAGGTTCTTCGGCGACCCGGTTGCCTCTGACGATCAATTCGGTTCTGCGATCCGAATAGTCGAACATCTCGCCGTCGCGCACGAAGCACGTTGTGATCCAGAACCTTCCAGGCTGGATGAGCACGGGGTCCATCGTGTGGTCGATGAAGGTCTCCTCGCCCCTGCGCAGCAGTAGAGCCGCCCGCCGTGGCGCAGGTTGGGCCCCGCGATGGTCTGGCGCTTGGTCGGTCACGAAGGCCAAGCCGAGTTCGACGTCGTGCAGGTCTTTCTTCGCCCGCACGTGCGCGGACCGTTCCGGCCTCGCCGGACGTGAGGAACGGCGCCTCGTTGCCCTCGGCGTCGAGAAAGGTCGACGCCGACCATCCGGCGATCGCCGTTGCCCTGGTTGAGCTTGAAGGACTCGTCCTCGGGAATTCCTCTTCTTCCTGGCGCTCCGCCGCGCGCTCAGCGAATTCTTTGGCGTTGACGGCGGCTTCGGGTAGGCGGAGACAGCCTCGTCGGCGTCGGCGACCATCGTCGACGCTGGCCGTGGTCGAGCCACGACCTCGTCGCACATTTCCTGGGCGAGCGAGGCGAGTGGGTGACGAAGGGCGACCGTGGTCCCGGCGTCGCGCAGTTCGCGCATGTAGTCGAAGCACGCTGGAACTCTTCGTCGCCCACGGCGATGATCTCGTCGACGATGAGGATCTTGGGGCGGATGGCCACGGCCACGGCAAAGCCCAGGCGCACTGTCATTTCCAGACGAGTGAGACCTTGACAGGCTGGTCGATGAAGTCGCCGATGTCGGCGAAGTCGATGATCCTCCAGGGTGTCCTCGATCTGCTTCTTCGTCCGCCCCAGGATCGCGCCGTTGAGGAAGATGTTTTTTCGCGGCCGGTCAGCTCGGCGTGGAATCCCGCCCCGAGCTCGAGCGGGGCGTCGACCTTGTCCGGAGACGGAGACGGAGCCGACGTCGGCCTGTACCGCCGGCCAAGATCTTGAGCATGGTCGACTTGCCCGAGCCGTTGTGGCCGATGAGGCCGAAGGTCGTTCCACCTGCGGATCTTGAAGGAGACGTCGTCAAGGGCGTGGAACATGCGCTTGCCTTGGCGGGAGCGGCCGCGGACGAAAGCGCTCGCTGAAGGTGTCGCGGCGGTCCGCCTGCATTTCGAAGGACTTCGAGACGTTCTCGACGACGATCGCGTACTCGTCGGGCTCCCTCGCGCGCCGACGGCGTCGGTGCGAACTTCCATCTCAGATCCTCTCTCCCAGATCGGCGCCCACTTGCGGTAGACGAGCTTCGCCGCGAACGCGATCCCGGCCCCACGCCGCGCAGCTAGCCACGCCTTCCAGTGCCCCGGAGCGCAATAAAGGCGACGCTTCGGAAGAGCTCGATGAACTCGGCCATCGGCATATGCGCGATGATCTTCTGCAGCGGAATTCCCCACTTTTCGGCGGGAACCAAGGTCACGCTGTAGATGATCGGCGTCGCGAAGAACATGAGTTGGAGGATCACTCCGACGAGCTGCGCCAGGTCTCCTGACGTGGATATTTCCAGATGGCGAGGACGACCGCGACGGATTGGACGAATACGACGAGCAGACAGAACAAAGAAGGGTATGAGGATCCACGTCACGCGAATATCCCCAAAAAGGCGAACACGGTCAGGGAGCAGCCCCACCTCGATGAGGGACTGGACGCCGACGGCCAGGCCCGCGCCGAGGACGGGCGCATATGCTGGGAAGTAGACCTTCTGCAACAGCGATCCCGAACCGAGAAGCCCCGAGATGCCGCCGTTGACGGAGCTGAGGAAGTAACCCCTACAGGTCAGGCCGGCGAACAGCACACGGCGACGAATTGATTCCTTCATACCTGCTCGCGCCTCGGGGATCTTCATCTTGAACAGGCCGCCGAAGATGAGCGTGTAGATCCCCAGGGTTGCGAGCGGCACGACGAGCGACCACCCACCCAAGAGGGTTCCGTTGAACTTGGCTTTGAGATCCCGCTGACCGAACGCGTTGATCAGCGTCCACTGTTGCGACAAGGGCAGGGGCGCCCTCACGTCTGTTCTGTTTTCCATACCCTCACTCGCTCGCGTAAGCGCCAGGCGCCACTCTTGCTTCGCCTGGTGTAGGGAAGCTTAGCCGAACGCTCACCCCGGGAGGCCATTCGCACAGTCGCCTTCGCGCACGCGCGGCGGCTCGAATCCGTCGGCGTGCGCGCCGCACGGAAAAAAGCACCTAAAGACGGGCAGAAAGCCGGCTAAGAAAGGCACGAAGCACATGCTGGCGACGACTCGAAACGCCCCCGCGCGGAGCTCGAAGGCGCGGCGGGCTGCCGCTAATCCGCCCCGCCGGCGTCTGCGGCTCACGGGCTCGCCGGCGGCGCCGCCTCGTCATGCCCGCCGCCGCGGGATTTTCGAGCCTCCCCGGCCGACCGCGAGGCGAGCCCTCCGGCGACGGGTCCGCGACGGTCACGAGAACCCTCGACGTGATGACCACAACAACGAGCAGACGACGTCGACGGCGCCCGCGAGCGCCGCCCCAGCGCGACTTCCCTCACACCGACCCGGCGAGGACGAAAAAGACGAGGAACCCGCCGTCCACCCGAGCGCATAGCCGCCTATCGAGCGCGCCAGCCCCGCCGCGCCAGCCTCCATCCCCAGCGCGGTGAGAAGGACGTGAGACCTGCAGGCCGATCGCGAGCCAAGCAAGGAAAGAGACGAGCGCCGACCGCAAAACGGCGCGCCCGGACACCGGCCGCTCGAGGGGCTCTCTGCGCGCCAGACGCAAAGCCGCGTTCAGGCACCTGTTGAGGATTGAGGGCCAGAACCGCGGCTCCCAGGGCACTGCGGCCAGCAGCCACCAGTAGCTGCTGCGCAGGTCCTCGGCCGCCAGCAGGGAGGGCAACGCGAGCATCGCCCCGACGACTATCGAGATCGCAACCGCCACGGCGAGGGAGGAAACCGAGCGGCGGCGTGAAATCGAGTGCCCGCGGGCCGCCTCCCCCACGGCGACGAAGTTCCACACTCCGCCGGGAAGGTATTTCGCGATCTGCGACACGAAAAAGATCCGCGAGGCCGCCGAAAGGGGATGCCGATCACGACTTGCCACGACAGCATCGTGAGGGCGACGCACGCGAAGGACGCGCCGCGGCGCCGCCAAGGCGGGAAGCGACATCTGGCCGAGGGCGATGCGCACCTGCGGCATTTGGCGGCTATCGCCCACACGGCGGCGGCCGCGGCCGCGCGAGCGCGACGCGGCGCATATTCGCGGCGAGCCTCGAAAAACCGCCGCGAATCGCCTTCGGATCGCGCGTTCATTCGCGCTCCCCAGGCACGACAGGCCGCCGTTCCCCCGCGCCGGTCTTTGGCTCCGCGTCCGTTTCAACCCCGAAATCGCGTTTCCTCTCGGCCAAGACTCGTTTCGGATCAAGGCGTTCGCGTCCCGCTCGTTCCGCATCCGCCTCCGGCCCAGGCGCAGGATTGCGCGGACGAGCGAAGTCCGTCACGCGCACGGCGCGGAAAGCTTTCGAATCTCGGCCGTCTCCGATTCATTCAAAGCGAGCTCGGTTTCATTCAAAAGCGAGCTCGGTTTTCATCAAAAGCAGGCTCGGTTTTGATCGGCGGGAGCTCGGACATCCCTGAATGCCCGGCGCCGTCGTCTCGAGCGCTCGACGCCGTCGTCTGAGTGCCAGCGCCGTCCCTCAAACTGACCGCGAGGCCTCGCCTTCGGGCCGTCTCCGGGCGCACAAACGCTCTCGATCGGGGCCGCTCCTGCGCCAAGGCTTGGAGGGCGTCCGCCAAAGGCGAGGGCGTCGCCCGGCTCGACGAACCGTGCGCCGCCGCCCAGAATCCTGCGCTGAGGCGGGTGTCGGACGTTACGACGACGCAGCCCGCGGCGATCCCTGGTATACCTTGTTCGGCACCACGCGGCGGGCCTTGCCGGACGTTCCGAAGATTCCAAAGGCAGACGTCGTGCCCGGCGACGACGTCAGGAAGATCCTCGAATCACCCAGTCAATCCACGAAAACTCGAGACGCTTTTCCCCGAAGGAAGGGCCTCGCGCACGGCCTCGGCGTCCTGCCCGTCCCTATGAGAGTGACGTCGATCCGGACGCCGCGGCCCTCGAGGATCGCCAGCGCGGGCGATTGTCGGAGCGCCTTTGCAGGGGCGTGAAAAGGCCGAAGAAGACGACCGAAAGCGGGTCGTCGGCCCTCTCCCCGTTGCCTGCTTTTCGAGCCTCGCCCTCAGGCGTTCGAGCAGTCTCGGCTGACTCCGGCGCCTCGCCCTCGGCTCGACGGGCCTCGTCCCGGACCCGCCGAGCCCGGTCTCCGGCGTCGAACCATCGTTTGGGGGCGCCGACGGGAACGACTGTCTCTTTTTCCCTTCGCGCGCGCCGGCAGGAGGGCGCGGTGGTCGTCGGTGTCGAGCACGACGATGTCGGCCGCCGCCAACGCAGCCCTGTCGATCCCTTTCCAGCAGGCGGCAGGCGATCCTGCCGCCGACGCCTCCGCCGAGGAGCCCCCTGTCCTTGGCCGTGTCGAGGCGAAGATCAAAATGGTCGAGCACGATGGGCGTGCGCGGGAAGAGCACGCGAGCGAGGAGGACGTCGAAATGCCCAAGGTATCCGACGAGGACGGCGTCAGGGCCCGTTCTTTCCGCGGTAGGCGGAGGCTCAGCGGATCAACCGCACCCATTTTTCCGGCGACTGCCGCGGCGAAACGCAGGGCGCTTGCCGGGCTCGTCAGCGATTTGACCCTCTGCGCCGTTCCGACCCCCAAAGGCTCATCGACCTCCCGAACGGCGAACCCCTGTTCGCGCAGGCCTTCAAGCAGCACGCCGACGCGCGGGTGCGATCGAACGTCATAGGTGCCGAATCCAAGGATTCTCAAAGTTCCTCCTTCTAGGCCAAATCCCGTCCGAGCGGCGAACAAACCGAGTGCGAGGGGCACGCCTCCGCCGCTCCGACCCAAACCGGCTAAATCGGTCCCGCCGGGTTCGATCCGCGCGTCGCCGCCTGGTTCGATCCGCGCGTCATCGCCGGGTTTGCGGCACGCCTCGCCTCCGCGACGCACAGCGTCGCGTTCGCCGCCGCCGTGCGCGACCCCTTCATCGCCGTCTTCATGGCCGGGCGCTACGCGTCCGTCGCCGTGCGCGGCCCGTTTTCCGCCTGAGGCGGCGTCGTCTTCGGCGCAGGCCGCGTCGTCCCAGCGTGAGCCGCGGACCAGCATGCCTCCCTCCCGGGCAGCCTCGCCGTATTGCAGCGCCTTCATCCGCTCGAGCGTGTCCTCTATCAACACCCGGTTTTGTGCGCTGAAGGTCGGCGACCACCAGCAGGCCGGCGCTCAGCAGGCTCGTGACAATCATGGCCGTTCCGAATATGAGCGATTGAACATGCCCCCCGCTCTCGCCTTGGAACCAAAAGACGAGGAAGCGCAGAAACGCACCAGCCCGACAATCCCGGTCACCGGCCAGGAATCCCAGCGGAATGTGGGGTTTTGACTGCGAGGAAGGACCTGACGATCGCCTTCCCGAGTTTGTACATGTGTTGGAAGATGTTCGAGAACAGGCGGGACTCGCGGGTCTTCAGATTCGTGCGAACCTTCACCGACTCGATTCGCATGCGAAGGTTGCCCGCCCTGAACGATGGTCTCCATGCAGTAGGAAAACCTCGTGACGACGTTGAGCCGCATCAAAGATCGGCGCGAATAGGCCCTGAACCCCGAGGCCGCGTCCGGCAGCCGCGTTCCGGCGGCGAGGTTGACCATGCCCGATCCAAGGGATTGCATGCGCTTCTTGAACCGTGAAAAATGCGCGATGTCCTCGGTTTGGCGGTCAGCGATGACGATGTCGGCGTCCCTGAAGAATCGGCGCGAGAAGATCGAGGGGATCCGCTCCTGCGGGTATTGGTTGTCGCCGTCGGTGTTGACGACGACGTCGGCGCCGTGGGCCAACGCATAATCGACGCCGTCGCGGAAGGACCTTGCGAGGCCCTGGTTTTTGGTGTGCCGGACTATGTGCGTGACGCCGCAGGCTCGGGCCGCTCGAACGGTGCCGTCCGTCGATCCGTCGTCGATGACGAGGATCTCCAGCTCGTCGACGCCCTCGATCGCGCGGGGAATCGACTCGAGAACCGTGGGAAGCGTCGCTTCTTCGTTGAAACAGGGTGTTGGACGAAGACCTTCACGGTTGCCTCCCACGCATGTCTTTCAGATCAGCCTCCTCGCGTCGCTGGCGACCGCCCTTCGCTTCGGCCGGCGGGCGGCGACGTCGGCCGTTGGATCGCCTGAATCGGACCGCCTGCCCTTCTGAATTCGACGGTCCAATCGCCTGGATTGAAACAGGCTGACGCTGCTTGAGCGATTGTCGTCACAGCCTTTCAAGGGTACCATCCAGTAGTCTGATTGACATGAAAATCTCGGTCATCGGGTGTGGCTACCTCGGCGCCGTGCATGCCGTCGCCATAGCCAGCCTCGGCCACAACGTTGTGGGCATTGACAGCAACCTCGCCAAAATTTCGTCGCTCTCATCCGGGCAGCCGACGATTCTAGAGCCCGGATTCGCAGGCCTGCTCAGGGAAGGCCTGGATTCCGGCCGGCTGGCTTTCTCCGCCGACCCCGAGGGGCGGCCGAGGAGCGCCGGGTCCATTTCATCGGAGTCAGGGACCCGCAGAGACCGGATTCGCACGCAGCCGACCTCGCCTTCCTCGACGACGCCGTCGATTCGCTCCTCCCTGTCTTCGCGAGGGCGACGTCGTGGCGGGAAAGTCCCACGGTGCCCGTGGGGACCGCGGCGGCGCTCGAGCCTCGCATTCGACGCGCGGGGCCTGCCTCGTCTGGAATCCCGAGTTCTTGCAGGAGGGATCGGCGGTCAGGGACACCCTCGAGCGGACCGGCTGGTCTGCAGCCTGTCCGCGAGGAATCGGATTCGCGCGCGGGCCGCGACGCGCTCGACGAGTGCTATGCCGCGCTTCTCGCCGCGGGCGTCCCCCGCCTGACGATGGACTTCGCCACCGCCGAGCTCGTCGGGTCGCGGCCAACTCCTTCCTCGCGACCAAGATCTCCTTCATCAGCGCCATGTCCCAGGCCTGCGACGCCACCGGCGCCGACGTCGTCGAGCTCGCCCGAGCCCTGGGATTCGACGAACGCATCGGACGCCTCTTCCTGCGGGCGGGGATAGGGTTCGGCGGCGGCTGCCTGCCGAAGGACATCCGCGCGCTGCGGGCCCGGGCGGAGGAGCTCGACCTGTGCGAGGCCTTTCGATTCCTTGCCGAAGTCGAGCGCATCAGCGACGGCCAGCGAGCTCGAACCGTCGGAATGCTCGAGGGGCCTCACAGGCGGTCTCGAGGCCGCAAGGTCGCCGTTCTCGGGGCGACGTTCAAACCCGACACGGACGACATCCGCTCCTCTCCGCGCTGAGCATCGCGTCTGCGCTCGTCGAGACGAGGGCGCGCGTGACGATCTCAGACCCGGCGGCTTCGGCGGAGGCGGTCGCAGCCGAGGTCGAGGCGCAGCGTTCCTCGCCGACGTCGAAGCCGCCGTCGCCGGCGCCGAGGCGGTGCTTTTGTGCACGGAATGGGGAGCGGTACGTGCGGCTCGACCCGCCCGAATCAGGGAGCTCGTAAACGAGCGCATCATCGTGGACGGGCGCAACGCCCTCGACCCCGACGCGTGGAAAGCGCGCCGGGTGGGAGATATCGAGGCGTCGGCAGGGCGCTGAGCCAAGGTTCCGGCAGCCGAACAGAAGGCGGCGGTCAGACAAAACAGATAGACTTGCCCAACGATCGATCTTTCTTGCCCATTGACAGAGGAGAGAAACGCATGCGCGTTCTCATCACGGGAGGCGCCGGCTTCATCGGCGCGAACTTCGTTCATTCACGGTCGAGTCGATGCCCGACGCCGACGTCGTCGTCTCGACAAACTGACCTATGCGGGGAACCGAAGTCCATCGAGGGCTGGACCGCGTCGAGCTGGTCGTGGGCGACATCGCGGACCGGACACCGTGGACCCTCTGGTCAGGACGCCGACGTCGTCGTCAATTTCGCTGCCGAGTCGCACTGGCGACAACTCACTGAACGACCCAGGCCCGTTCATCGCACGAACATCGAGGGCACATTCCGGCTTCTGAGGCCGTTCGCCGCCACAGAACGCGTTTCCACCACATTTCCACCGACGAGGGTCTACGGCGATCTGGAGATCGGCGAGCCTCGCCAGTTCATGCTCGACGACCCGTACGCGCCGTCGAGCCCCTACTCCTCCTCGAAGGGCGCCTCGGACCTGCTGGTGCGCGCATGGGTGCGTTCTTTCGGCGTCCCCGCAACGATCTCGAACTGCTCGAACAACTACGGCCCTTATCAGCACGTCGAAAAGTTCATTCCGCGCACGATCACGAACATGATCGACGGGATCCGCCCGCGCGTCTACGGAACGGGCGAGCAGGTGCGCGACTGGATCCACGTGCGCGACCACAACACCGCGGTGTGGGAGATCATTGACAAGGGCCGCATCGGCGAGACCTATCTGATCGGGGCCGACGGCGAGAAGAACAACCTCGAAGTCGTTCAGATGATCCTCGCGGAATTCGGCCGCGAGCCCGACGATTTTGACCACGTCAACGACCGCCCCGGCCACGACCAGCGCTACGCGATCGACAACTCCAAGCTCGTCGAGGAGACCGGCTGGAGCCCGAGCTTTGCCGATTTCGCGGCCGGTCTGCACGACACCGTCGAGTGGTACAAGGCCAATGAGGACTGGTGGCGTCCGCAGAAGGAGAACGTCGAGGCCAAGTACGCCAAGACCGGGCAGTGAGCAAAACCAGGCGTTGAGGGCGGCGCGACGCCGACCGGAACCGAGGTCGGTTCGGAGGCGGCCGCGACTGACCAGCTCGGCAGACGCAAAGCGGCTGCGACCGGTACAGGGTCAGTCGCAGCCGCTTTGCGCAGCCGGATCAGCCTCGGCGAACGCCGAAGGTGTCGACCCGGTTTCCGTCCCAGTCGCCGACGAACGCCCTGTCGCCGACCCGTCCGTAATCGACGACGCGGTCGGCGTCGCCGTTAATGGGCTCTTGGAGACGTAGAAGGTCTTGCCGCGGCGCACCGCAGAGCGCGTCCTATGGCCGATCCGCCGAAGTGTCCGACGAATACTTCGTCGCCGGCCTGCGTATGGAACCACCCTGTCCGCCGGGCCCGAAGACATCGTGTTGCGAATGTGATACTCGTTGCCTCGCCGCACGGCGAAGGTGTCGCGGCCGTCGCCGTCCCAGTCGCCGACGAGCACGACATCGCCCGGTTTGCCGTAGGCGATCGCGTAATCGGCGGTTGTCGCGCCGACCCTGTTGGAGACGTGGAAGACGTTGCCTCGGCGTATTGCGAGCGAGTCCTTGCCGTCGCCGTCCCAGTCGCCCACATAGTACTCGTCGCCGGGAATCCCGTAGGCGGCGGTGAACTTCGGAGCCGCCGTGGGCGCGCTGACGTTGTTGACGGCGAAGGTGTTGCCCCTGCGCAGGGAAACCGTGTCTTTGCCGTCGCCGTCCCAGTCGCCCACAATCTCGGTGTCGGAACTCAACCCGTAGGTGAAGGTGTGGGTGGCGTTGCCGCTCCACGCGTTGTTGAGGTAGTGGGTCGGGGACGACGGCCCTGGGCTGGGGCTGAGGCTGGGGCGCCGCAGCTGCCCGCCCATGATCCGCTGGTACTTGGCCGCCGTCGCCGCCCGGATTTGATCGAGGTACCCGTAGATCGCGCCGGGGCAGGAAGTGGACTTGACGTCCTGTGCGCCGACGATGCGGGGAAGGGCGCTTCCCGCAGGAAGCGCGGCGCGAGTGCCTCGGAACCGTCATCGTGCCTCGGCTGCCCGGATTGACGCCGCCGAGAACGAAGCGCGCGGCGATGACGTCGGAGAAGGGTTTCGCGGATGAGCGGTGTGACGCTCGCCGCCGAACTGTAGGTGCCCAAAACCGAGACCCCGAAGGTGCCCTGGTTGCGGGGGGCGGCATGCGCGCCGGTCACCACTTTTGCCGTGCGGGGCGGCCAGGGTGCCCGAGCGGCCTCCCAACGCCCGCCGTACTTGTCGATGAGGACGTTGTATCCGATGTCGCCCCATCCGCGGGTGATCGAGTGGTAGCTGTAGATGCCCCGAATAGTCGCCGGCACTTGCGCCTGGCTGTAGTTGTTCGATCCCGCCGTGTGATGGATGATCGCGCCCTCAAAGTTCTCGTAAGAACGCGGCCACGACATCTTCCTCTCGTCGGCTCCCCATGCCGAGCGCGGGTGGATGCGCGCGAGGTTGTCGGCGGCGGCAATCTGCGGAGTCGTCAGCTGCCGCGCGCGCGCGCATTGTTGCCCTTCGCCGCAGCGCCGGCCTGGCCTGCGGAGGCCTGTCCCTGCGGGGAGGCCGCTGCAGCCGGCCGCCGAGTGCGACGTCGAGGCTACGCCCGTCGCTTTGCCCGGAAGGATCGACCGCTTCTCGTCCGGGTTGGCGACCGGGGCGGTCAGGCTTGCAGCCGCCGGCTGTTGCGCCGCCGCAACCTTTTGGACGTCTGCGACCTCTTTGGTCGGCCTCGCCGTTGACGAGGGTTGACGGCAAGCCCGGCGGGAAGGCTGCCGCTTCCCGCTTGATGCGGATCTGAACGCCCGTCGATCCGCCGGGAAACGTTGGCCTCCGTTCCGGGGCGCGCCGTCCTGCCCTCCTCGACCGATAGGACGTACCAGTCCGACCATCCCTTGGCGTCCAAAGTGCGCATTTCGACGGTGGCGCCGCTCGGCGAGACTGGCCCTTGTTCCATGTCAGGCCGGCGACGGCGAGTTCCTGGACGGAGAGCGGTTCGGAGACGAAAAAGGTAGCCGTTGGGAGGCTTTGTCGAATCGGCCTTCTGGACCGATTCGGCCTGCGACCTCCTGCGCGGGCTCGGATTGGGCCGGCTGCGGCTGCGCCTGTTCGGGCTGCTGCTCCGGCTGAGCGCGCCGCCCTGCTGCGAATCGGCGGGGTGTTGGGCAGCCTCGTTCTGCGCAGAGTCCGTTTGCGTCTGCTGCACGGAAGGCCGCTGCGCCGCCGGCGTGCTTTCCGTCAAGCCCCTCGGCGCCGTCCGTTTGCGCTGAGCCTTCGGGGTTCGCGGGATCGGTCGGCCGCTTGGAGCCCACGGACCGCCCACGTCCGTTGGCCGAGCGCCGAGGCCGTTCGCCCGGCCCGCCGCGGTCGAAGCCAGGCGGGCGCCGTCCGAGGTCCGGGCGGCAAAGCCGCTTCCGGCTGCGGATGCAGAGCACATCGGCCTGGGTTCCGAATTCTGGGCCGGCCTTAGCTTCGGATTCATTGTCCGTTCCAGCGCCCGAGGCGGCGGCAACTTCCGAAGCCGTCAGGGCGGCGTCCTTGCCAGTCTGAGTCAAGGAGCCCGAGCCGTCTGTGATGGCAAGAGTCTGTGTTTTCTCGAGCCGCTCCGCGAGTCGTCGGAACGCTGCCGTCGGCTGCCCCGGCCGGGCCGGAAGCGGACGACGCGCGGTCGGCGGCAGCCGACGCATTTCGCGCCCGGCGACCGGATTTTCTGAGGCGAACACGGGAGTGCTCACGAAGATGAGCGACGCGGCCAACGAAAGGCCGGCGAAGCGTCGAATGGTCATATTTGATCCTCCAATTTTTCTCCCTCCAAAAGAGAAACGGTAATCCACCATACATCACAGATTTAACAGAATGCACATTTGTCACATTCGCAACATTTCAACCTAAACGCGCACCATGTGAGGTATAAGCGCACACAACCGATGCGGCTTTGCCGCAGCCACACAACCCGCATTTCGTCATGTTTACAGGCAGCCCAAAGGCCCCTGCAAGCCTCGGCGACGTCCACCGAACCCGAAAGGGCCCACAAACACCGCCGGACATCCGGACATAACGGCCACACCCGTCAAGCATCTCGGCGCGCCAGAGCGTCTCTGCACAGTCCGCAAGTCACCTCAGCAGGGCACATAGCCTCGCGGCGATTGGCGGGGCGGCCTCGGCAAAACGCGAAAGCCCCGGATTTCGCCGCACTGCCAGTCTCATCGCAACATCGACGCACCCGCCTTCACACCCGCAGTTGCAATGTCCAGGCACTTTTCCGAACGCTCAACCCAAGCCAAGCCACTTTTCTTGGAATTTCACTCCCGGGAAACTCGGCGCTTACCCTAAAGGGGACACTAAAATCGGGCTTCGACGCCCGCCACAGCTCACGCCGGCCTTCTGCATAAGCGCCCGCTTCCCTCGCCTCACCGCGACGGCTATTTCTCGCCTCGCCGTGACAAGCGGACAAGCAGCTCCTCCCGCGCTTTCAGCCCGGCTCGCAGCGCCCAGCGCAACGGCGCCTGCCAAGGCTTGAGGTAAACCCCGTCGAGGTATCGGGCGGCCGAACGATGGTGCGCGCGGATCATGTTCTCCGGCTTGTTCCGCCAGCTTGCGCCCTGATCGTGCACCACTTCGGCGTCGGGGATGAAAACGCTCTGCCACCCCGCAGAGGCCAGCTGCTCTCCCAGCGTCGTGTCCTCGAAGAACATGAAGTACGACTCGTCGAACCCGCCGACGGCGTCGAATGCCTCGCGCCGAAGCAGCAGGCACGAGCCGGAGAGCCAGTCGACGACATGGGCCCGCGTGGTGTCGGCGTTCTCGCGATAGGCTCGCGAGAACGGGTTGTTCGGCCAAACTCCGCCCAGCGCATGCCCGACGCCGGAAACGAGCCGCGGGGAACTTGCGGGCGGAGGGGTAGAACAGTTCCCGCGCGATCGCGCTAGCGGCGAAGGCTCCCCGCGAGGCCACGCGGCCGCGGCGGCGATCAGCTTGTCGATGGCGCCGGGCAAAAGACGACGTCGAGGGTTGACCACGACGATCCACTCAAAGTCCCGCGAATCAAGCGAACCCTCGCCGGAAGGCGCACGTGAAAGGCCAGATTCATTCGCGGCGGGAAATTCGACGCCCGCAGCGGCCGAGCCCTGAACGTCATTCGATTCCCGCGCGTTGAGCGGCCGCCCGTCGAGCGATCCCGCAGCCGGGCCGGGCGCAGCCGCGGCCGCGCTCCGTTCGCGCAGCTGCCTTCACACCGCGGTTGACAGCCGTTCCGTAACCGAGGTTCCGGCCCGGCCTGAGGACGGCGGCGCCATAGATCCGCCCCACGGCGTCGACCATTTCAGCGTCGGTCCCGTTGTCGACGACGACGACGTCGACGGCCCTGCGCGTGGCCTCGCCGACGGACTCCGCCCACAATGCGAGCTCCTCCCCCGGGTTGAAGGCGACGGTGACAATCCTCAGGCGTTCGGTGTTCACTGAATAAGACTAACCTCCCGCAACGCTTCGCGTTTCCAGAGTCCGTCTCCCAGCCGTTCCGAGGCGGAGGGAAGGCGCCGCAACTCCATGCCTCGAAGCACGGCTCCACGCCCCGAAGCGCTGCAGCTTTCGACCTCGTTCTCGATACTGGACAATGCCCCGCTTTTTCAAGCGCCTCCGCTCGAACTCCACGCACTCCGCGCGACTGCGTTCCAGCTGCACGCCGCCGGCAGCACCACACCCAGAATCTTGCCCCCATTCGCGCAGACCCGCGGCGGTTTGGGCATCCTCCGCACTCGCCTCCGGGGTCCGGCCCCCGTTCGCGCAGACCCGCCGCCCGGGACCGGCGAGCACCGCACACCCAGGAATCTGGGCGAATGCACACCCTCTCACCCTCGACTGTGTCAAGCCTCCAACCACTGTGAAAACCGCTACATTTCGCGGAAGACGCTTACGTCGGCAGTCATCAGCCACGTCTGCACATTTGGGTCGGATGACCCGCGGGTGTTCTCGGACTTTTAACCCGTTACTTCGCCGTCCACACTTATCGACATCGATGTCGGCCTCGGTCTCACAACTCCCCAACGGCAAGCATTCCCGCTCTCCCACAGGAACGGCACGTACTATTGGCAAGGTGAGTGAAAACAACGCGATGCCGCTCATATGGCGGCCGGCCGTCGATCACGGCACATTTTTCAGGATCGCGGCACTGTGCCTTTCCGCGCTCCTGCTGACAGGTGCTTCGGCCCTTGTTTTCATGTACTTCCGCCTGAACGGCAACATCGAGAAGTACGACCCGGGGAAAGACCTCGGCAGCGATCGCCCGACAATCGACAAAGCAAGCCGGAAAGTCGGTGAATTTCCTCCTCATCGGATCGGATTATCGCAGCGGGGATTCGGACGTGGACGGAGCTGGGTCTTCAGGCGACGTGGTTGGAATGCGCTCAGACACGACGATGCTCGTGCATGTTTCCGCGGATCGCAAACGAGTCGAAGTCGTCTCCATCCCCCGCGACACCCTCGTCGACATTCCCGAATGCAATGTGAGAGACAAAGACGATGACGACAAGGTTCTCTACACGACCGAACCGCAAAAGAACGTCGATTCAACACCGCCTTCGCCAAAGGCGGTGCCAAAGCTCAACACCGGTTCGGCAGCGGCATGCGCAATGAAGACAGTTGAGAAGCTGACCGGGAAAAGGCTGCGCATCGACAATTTCATGGTTATCAACTTCGCCGCTTTCAAGGGAATCGTGAACGAGCTGGAGGAGTGCCTTCTTACTTCGCTGAGGGACGTCAACGACAAGGAGGCGGGCCTCAAAGTCAAGGCGGGATGCCGCCTTCTCGACGGCGACCAGGCGCTGGCCTTGGCCCGAGCCCGCAAAAGCCTGGGCGACGGCTCTGACCTCGGCAGGGTGAGCAGACAGCAGGAGCTAGTCAAAACCATTATGACTGAGGCGATGGACCTTGACCTGGTGGGGGATGCGAGCAAGCTATACAGCATCCTCGACGCCACCCACTAAAAACATCGCCGCGAACAAGGAATTCGGAGACATCCGCAATCTCGCAGGCCTAGCCTCTTCTCTCCAGAACGTCGCCCCGAGCGACGTCAAATTCCTCACGATGCCTTTCGAGCACAAGGGCGCCTACGTCGTCCCGCGCAAAGAGGCGGACAAACTTTGGGCGAGCATAGCCAAAGACAAGCCCGTGACGATGACGGTCGACCCGGCCGGGGCACTCGTCACGGACGAGATCCCTTCCCAAACTCCGGCGAACCCGGGAGAGCGCGGAGAATACCGCCAAAGAGCCCGGCGTCGCCCGAGGCCTCCCAGTCGGCTAAAGCCTTCGCCTCAAGCACGAAGACCCCGGTTTGCACTAGGAACAACGCCAAGTAAGCGGGTGCCCTATGACACAGCCTCCGTCCTTCGAGCCTGCCAAAAAAGCCGCGCGTCCAGACTCCTCGGGAGCCAAAGAAGTGGTCAGCGGCCGCTCCGGCGGCACGGGCAGCACGTCTGGAGCAGCTTCAGAGTGGGCTGCCATCGACAGTCGCCCGCCGCGACGTCAGCGCTCTCTGCTCGAGAAAGAACTCGGAATCGACCCGAACGAGCAGCGCGGTTCCGCGTCGCAGTCCGGTTCGGCGTCGCAGCGCGGTTCTCGCTCCCGGTCGGGGGCTGCCGAGCAGCTTGGCTCCACCCCGCAAGGCAGGTCCCTTCAACAGCCCGGTTCCGCTCAGCAGGCAGGGTCCGCAACGTCGGCTTCCGAGGCCTCTCGCAGCGCACGCCGCTCCGGGTCCACGAGCGTCGCCCGGCCCGGAGGAAGCGCGCGGCGCCTGACGACGATCCGCCGCGCGCTTCTCGCCCGTCCAGCCTTCTTCCTACCCTCCAGCCTCGCGGGGAGGGCCGTCGGCGTCGTCGCGGCGGCCTTCGGGCGGCGCCTCCGCCTCCAATCTGTCAGGCTCTCAGGTCCGGACTCGCTCGGCGGTCGGCCCCTTCCGGCTCCGACCGAGCCTTTCCGGGCGGCCCAGCCACAGGGCCCGACCAGAGCCGCCGCGCGGCCCCTCACAGCCGCCGCAAGGGTCGAGCGGAATCGGGAGGCGGGCTCTATCCGCCGTCGAAGCCTCGCCGCAGGGCACCCGCCAGCGCCGCCGCGCAGGCATCGCCCTCGTCGTCCTTCTGGTGCTTCTCATCGCCTGGCCGGCGTACCTCATCCATTACGGAAACTCGAAACTCCACGACGTCGACGCGCTTTTCCGACAAAGCCGTTTACCCCTGGCACGACGTACCTCGTGGTCGGCTCCGACAAGCGCGAGAAGGGCGCGATCGACGATCCACCGCCGGGTCAGCGTTCGGACACGATCATGCTCCTGCACGTCCCCGAGTCCGGGAAGCCGCTCTCGTCTCCCTTCCCGCGACGCCTGCAGCGGCAATCCCGGGCAACAACGCCGGCAAGCTCAACGCGGCCTATTCGATCGGCGGACCCAAGCTGCTCGTGCGCACCGTCGAGGAATTGAGCGGCCTGAAGGTGGACCATTACATCGAGGTTTCCATGGGCGGGGTCCAATCCCTCGTCGAGGCCGTCGGCGGAGTCAACCTCTGCTACGACGCCGACGTCAACGACCGCGACTCGGGCCTGGTGTGGACAAAGGGCTGCCACGACGCCGACGGCCCCACGGCCCTCGCCTTTTCGCGAATGCGCAAAGCCGACCCTCTCGGGGACATCGGCCGAGCGCTCCGCCAGCGCCAGGTCGTCTCGAAGGTCGTCTCCAAAGCGGCCTCGCCCTCCACGCTCATCAACCCGATGCGCCAGCGTTCCCTCGTCGGCACGGTGGCCGAGCATCTGACCGTCGACCCCGACACCGGCATGGTCGCCCTGGGCAAGGCGGGATTGAGCATTCGCGGCGTCATGGGCCCCGACGGGCTGATGGGCGCGCCGCCCATTTCGAGCATGAACTACCGGGTGGGCCAGCGAGTCGGCCGTGCGCCTCGATCCCGCCAAGATTGACGGGTTCTTCGAAAAGCTCCGCAACGGGACTCTGACGTCGTCCGATTTCTTTTCCCCTCTGTGAGGGCGGAATCGCCTTAGCGGCGGTGCGGTCGGCTCAACAGCGCACCGAATCGCTGCGACGGCGGGAACGGCTCATTGCGACAGCGCGCTTCGCCGCCGTGAGGGCATTCGCCGGCCGTTCAGCCCGATGCGCGGACCGTTCAGCCCTCGAGCTTGCGGCGCAGCGCGGTCCCCAGCGCTTGGCCGTCTTCCTGAGCCCGTCCTGGAATTCCGCCATTCGATCGCGAACGTCCCGGTCCGCCGGGGCGCTGCCGACGATGCGCGCGGCGAAAGCCCGGCGTTCCGGGCCCCGGCAATCGACACCGTCGCCACCGGCACGCCCGCCGGCATTTGGACGATCGACAGGGGCGAGTCCATTCCGTCAAGATGCCGCAGCGGCACCGGGACGCCGATGACGGGCAACGGCGTCAATGCGGCGAGCATCCCGGAAGATGGGCGCGCCCCCGCGCCCGCGATGATCGCGCGAAGCCCTCTCTCGCTTGCCTGCGCCCATATTCGACCATGTCTTCGGGCATCCGGTGAGCCGAGACGACGTCGACCTCGTAGGCGATCCCAAACTCGTCAAGCGCCGCGGCGGCGTCTTCCATGACCTTCGGTCGAATCCGAGCCCATGACGATTCCAACGATTGCGTTCATGCCTTGATTTTCTCACGAGGAGCTCGGGTCCGCTTCCTTGCGAAGGGCGCGCAGCCGCTCCCTCGCGAGAAGATTCGCAGCCGCCTCTGCGAAGGGTGCGCGGCACCGCTGCGGTTCCGCGCCGTTGCGATTCCGCGCCATTGCGATTCCCGCGCCGTTGCGATTCGCGCATGCGGCTGCGGCTCCCGCCTCTTCTCCGTCCGGGAATCGCGGGTTCAGTCGAGCGCGGTCGCGCCTGTCGCTGGCGCACCGCGCCCCGCCAGCGCCTCGACCGTCTCGCGCGCGGGCTCTCGCCGCGTCGAGATCGTCGCCGCACGGTGACGTGGCCCAGCTGCGGCCCGGCCTCACCTCCTTGCCGTACACGTGAATCTTCGCCGAAGGGTGCAAGGCCATCGCCTCGGGGTAGGCGTCGCGGGGGTCCTCGAGCTCCGAACCGAGCAGATTGACCATCACCGCCCACGGGGCCAGCAGGTCCGTGGACCCAAGGGGAAGATCAAGCACGGCTCGGAGGTGCTGCTCAAATTGGCTCGTCACCGCGCCTTCGATCGTCCAGTGGCCGGGTTGTGCGGACGCATCGCCAGCTCGTTGACCAGAATGCGCCCGGCGCCGTCGACGAACTTTTCGACGGCGAGCATCCCCACCACGCCAAGCTCCTCGGCACGGACTTCGCGATGTCGGCGGCGCGCCCGGCGACGTCGGAAAGGACGCGCGGGCGCAATGGTTTTCGGCGCACACTCCCCGCGCTGGATCGTTTCGACGGCGCACCAGCTTGCGATCTCGCCGCCTGGGCGGCGGGCGACGACTGGGAGATCTCGCACGTGAAGGGAACCAGTTCCTCGATGAGCGAGTCCCTCGCCTCCGGCCGCATCCAGCCACTGGCCCAAAGGCGCCGACGTCTCCGCATCGGCCGTCGGGCGCCAGCCTGATTTCGGCGACGCCCTTTCGTCGTAGCCGTCGCGCGGCGTCTTGACGACGGCCCGCCCGCCGAGCTCTCGCAGCGCGGGCGCGATCTCTTCGTCGTTCCTCGCGGCGAAACCAGCGCAGGGCACTCGATTCCCGCGTCGGTCAGTCTTCGCCGCATGAGCAGCTTGTCCTGAGCAAAGGCGAGCGCCGACTGCCCCGGGCGCACGAGGGGCTATGTCAGCCGCCGCGGCAAGGATCTCGTCCGGCACGTGCTCGTGTTCCACGGTCACCGCGTCGACGCCGCGCGCGAGGGCCAGGACGGCGTCGGCGTCGTCGGCCGCTCCGACAACGGAAAGCGGAACGACCTGGCCCGTGGCGCCGTCGGGCGCTTCGACCAGAGCGCGCAGCTCGATTCCCAGGGCGATGGCCGCTTCCTGCATCATGCGGGCAAAGCTGGCCTCCACCCACTACGCCGATCCCGCGGCGCGCCCGCCGCAGCCCCTGTCCCGACCACTTTGCTATCGGACACGTCCCTCCTGTGTTTTTCACATTTCAGCCTATGTCTTTTCCCATTATCCCCGAGTTACACTCACGTGGTGCTGTCAGAATCTCATACAGCAAACTTCTGCGGGGCCAGACTTTCCAGTGGTTTGTCGAGTTCTTACAGTTTTGCACCGTGGGCTTGGGCGCCTACATCGTCGACGTCGGCCTTTTTCAATCTTTTGGCCTACTCGCTTCCGATCGACCTTCCCGGCGACAAATCGCTCACCGCCAAGATCGTCTCCGTGACCGTTTCCGTGATCTTCGCCTGGGTCGCCAACAGGCTGTGGACGTTCAAAAGAGGCGCAGCGAGAACAAGGGGGCGGGAATTCGCCATGTTCGCGCTCGTGAACCTCGGCGGCCTGGTCATCGCCCTCGGCTGCCTGGGCTTTTCCCGCTACGTCCTGCATTTGACGACCCAGTTTGCGGACAACGTCTCCGGCAACGTCGTCGGCCTCGTGCTCGGCACAGCCTTCCGGTACGTCATGTACCGCTATTTCGTTTTTCCCCGGCCTCTCACGACAAGAAGGCGCCTCTCGCGGAAAGTCGCCTCGACAAGAAAGGCGCCTCTCGCGGCGAAAGGGCCGCCGGCGTTTAAAGAAAAAGGCTTCGACAAGTCCGACGGCTTGCCGTCGGCGTCCCGACGAACCCTTCGGAAAACCGGTCCAGACCTCGGACGATATCCCTATCGCCGCCGCCTGCGCGCGCCCACCGAGACGATCGCCCCGGCCGGGAGGATATCCTGCGGATTGATCGACTTTGGGACGGCGTTGAGGTCAGCCGGAAGATCGGCGGCGCCGCCTGCGCCAGCTCGAGCCTGCCGCCCGCGCCCTCGGCGAGGCTGCGCGCCAGCGGAAGGCCGATTCCAGTTGAGCCGCCGGTCGAGACGCCCTTGTTGAAGATCGCATCGACAAGGTCCTCGCGTATGCCCTCGCCTTCGTCGGAGATGTCGATCACCACTCCCTGCCGACTTTCCGCGCCGCGACTTTTCGTCGTCCCCCGCCGTATTTGAGGGAGTTCTCGATGAGGTCGCGACGATCTGCGCGAGGGCGCCGGGCGTTGCGAGAACAGCCACTCCGGCGTCGTCCTCGAATACGAGGCGTCTGTCGGCCTTGGCGAAAAAGCGCTCCCACTCATCGGACTGCTGTTCGAAGAGCTTGGAGAGGAAACCGCCTCGGTGCTGGCCTCAACCGCCCGGGAGGAGCGCAGCAGATCGGCGACGACGCCGGTGAGCCGCTCCACCTGTTCCAGGCACGAGGCGGCCTCCTGACGGACCTCCTCTTGCTCCGAAAGGTACTCGATCTCCTCAAGCCGCATCGACAAGGCGGTGAGCGGCGTGCGCAGCTGGTGCGAGGCGTCCGCGGCGAACTGCCTCTCGGCGGCGATGCGCCCGGCCATGCGGTCCGCGGTTCTCACGAGCTCCTCGTGAGACGAGGTCGATCTCCTCTATTCCGGATTTCTTCATGCGCGGGCTCGCCTGGCCGGCGCCGATCTGCTCCGCGGCGGCGGCGAGGTAGATGAGCGGCGCGGATATTTTCCCGCGATTGGCGGCGCGCCAAGGCGACGGCGACGAGGAAGGACACCGCGACGGCGGCCCCGCCAGGGAGATGAACAAACCGATCCTGCGCCACACAGCGCTTCGCTCTATGCCCACCGTCACCTGCGCCCCCGAGGTTTCCCGTGGCCGTGTGCTCGATGGCGTCCTCGTCGGTTTGCGCGCCGACTTCCGCCTTCTCCCCGAGATCGCGACACGGACGAACGCTGGGGTATGTCGCGCCATCGACGGTCGCGCGCATGACGTCGAGGGGCAGGACGTCGAAGTTGCCCTGCTGCCCTCTGCCCTTCAGCCCTTCGCGCTGATCCGAGACGTTCTTGTCGACGACGTTGGCGATCTGCGTCGCCCGGCGATGGACGTCCTCGTCCGCGCTGCGAAGGATGTAGAGCGAGCCCAAGGCTATACCCGGCAGGCCGAGCAGGAGGACGGCGACCGTCACGGCGACCGTCGTCATCGTGAGGCCCGCCTGCGCATCGCTCACTCCCTTTCGGACGGAATCCCATCCGCGCACCGTCGAAATGTAGCGCGGATCCGAGACTGGAATCCCGAGCTTCCGGCGCAGCCACGAGACTGCATGTCGAGCTTCTTCGAGCGTCGTCCTCCGGCGCGTCCCACGTCCCGCATGATGTCAGCGCGGAAACCGCCTGCCCGGCGTTGCGCGCGAGGGACCACGAGCAGGTCGTACTCCTTGCCGGAGACCCCGAGTTCCGTCGTTCCTCGGATGACCCTGTGGGCGGGAACGTCGATGACCAAATCTTGGACACGGATGACGTCGCTCTCGCTGGCTTCGCTTCGGCGCAGCACTGCACGCACCCGCGCGAGAAGCTCGGCGAGGCGGAAAGGCTTGGTGACGTAGTCGTCGGCTCCGGCGTCAAGGCCGACGACCATGTCGACCTCTTCCGAACGGGCCGTGAGGATGAGAATCGGAAATATCCACCCCTGGGAGCGTGCATGGCGTGCGACGTCAAGTCCGTCCATGTCGGGAAGGCCGAGGTCCAGGATGGCGACGTCCACGCCGCCGCCCATCGCCTCAATGGCGTCCCGGCCGGTCTCCGCCAAATGCACGTCGTATCCCTCCGCCCGAGGGCGCGCAGGAGTGGTCCGGAGATCGCGGTGTCGTCCTCTACAAGAAGCATCTTCGTCATGAGCTGATTCTAATGCAATTCCGTTACAATTTGCCTGCCCGTCTTAGGAAATCTTTACTCTTAAAACACCGAGTCGCAGGCCGCCGCTTTCCGAGGGCTTAACGGCGCTCCCAGTTCATAAAGAACGCATACCCAAAAGGCCGTCCCTTCGCTTGCGTACAAGCCGATCCCCCGCCCGGGCGGCCGCCCGAATCGCGGCAGTTCCTCAAGCGTCGCGCAGGCGCCGGGCGCTCGCCCAAGCAAAAGCCCGTCACGACGAGGGCATCCTCCGCACCTCGACCGCTTCGATCTTTCCGAAACCTTGAAGATTCGGGCTTCCGGCCTGAACGAGGGTGTAGCGGCCGGGCACGAGCGAACGCAAGGTTTCCGCGGTTTCGCTGTCGGTCAGGATCGTCCCCGATTCGGCGACGTCGACCAAACGCGAAGCAAGGTTGACCTTGGGCCCGAAAATGTCGCCAAAGCGCGAGACGACGCCTCCCCACACGAGGGAGGCTCGCACCGGGAGCATGCCGGGCACCTTCCGCAGTTCGTCCACGACGTTCGTCACTACCCGCGCGCCGGTGTCGAGGTCGTCGGCGATGTAGAGAAAAGCGTCTCCGATGCTCTTGACCACCCGCGCGCCGTGGGCGTGTATGGCCATGCGGCAGGTGAAGTCGAACTCCTCGACGAGCTCGATGAACTCGGCCGACCCCAGCTCGTTCGACCGATTCGTGAAGGCCACCATGTCGATGAATCCGAAGGCCCTGCGCAGGGTGACGTCGGAGGCCTCGGTCAGCTCCATTTGGGAGACTTCCGTCTCGCTGCGTCGGAGAAGGGCGACCATGTGGCGCCTCCACGAGTATTCCATCTGCCGACGCAGATAATCCTCGTAGTCGACGATGTTGTCGAGAACCCAGAACCTGGCCGAGATCCCGTCAAGCCCGAGTTCCCTGCGCGCATAGTCGACGAGCACCTCGTGCTGCCAAAGAACGAGGCGGTCGGACATGTGGGATTGGGCGCGATTGAGCGATTCCAACGTTTCGTGGGTCAGCAGGCCCGAGCGAAGCGCCTTCGCGTGAAAGCCGCATGGCGTCGACGTCGCCGTCGGTGAATATCCGTTTTCTCGCGACTCTCCGAGACCGTGGGAAAACCGCCAGCCAGCCAGAAGCGGAGGGCCGTTTCGACGTCGAGCCGCGAGCTCGGCCGCCTGCGGGAGGAATATCGCTCCCCTCCCCGAGCATGCCGCGCGCATGCCGTTCGACGATGTTGAGCGGCACGCTTTCATCGACCGAATTGAGCGGCACGCTTTCATCGGCCGACCGGCTCTCATCGTCCTGCCGCCTCTCATCGATCTGTCGGCTTTCGACGCCGAAAGCCCCTTCTCGTTGCGGTCCACGGCCTCGCCTCCGGACCCGTCGTCCGTTTCCATTCCTTTTACATCGTGCAATTGTGTCACGTACCTCCCTCGTTTTGTGCCTTCAATCACACACTATACGGCACGGCGGAGGCCCGCGTCACGCGTTGTGGATGAGCGTCGCCCGTCGAGTGGCGGCTCGGAGGAGATCGGCGCCGCCGAAAAGCAGGCAGAGACGGAAGAAACCGGCACCTGCGCCCCAAGAGCCCATGACAACTGATCCTGGCCCCGTCTGCCGCGGCGGCCTCGCCTCAGCCCGCCGCCCTTCAGCCCAAAGACTCCAGGTCTGCCCATAAACTCCGGGTCTGCCCAAAAACTCCAAGAATTGCGCTCATGGACAGGCGGACAGCCAGCCGCGTCCCCTGCCGCGAAGAGGCGCCGGCTCAACGACGCTCTTTCCCGGCAGGCTCAACGACGCTCATTTGCAACAGGCTCAATGACGCTCTTTCGCGACAGGCTCCGCAAATCTTCCACGCCTAGAAGAGGCGCCGTGGATTGCGCCGGAGGAGAATGCTCCTATGGCCGCAAGGGCTCGAATCGATAAACTTGGTCCATGACAAATATTCGCACCCCCAGCGCCATCGACGCACTCGCGAACGAGTACTTTCACGCAGACCTCGCTTTGTCGCCCGAAGCGGCCACCGTCGTGGGTACGGACGACGCCGACCACGGAGCCCTTTCAGACTATTCTCCCGCCGGCGTGGACGAGCAGCGCAGCTTGATATCCGGGACCCTAGCCAAGCTAAACTCCCTTCCGATCGCCGACGACGTCGATCGGATCACCGTGGCGGCGATGAACGAGCGCCTCGGGCTGGAGCTCGAGCTCATCGACTCCGGCGAGAGGTGCGGCGAGATCAACGTCATCGCCTCGCCCATCCAGGGCGTCCGAGACATCTTCGACCTCATGCCCACCGAAACCGAGGCCGACTGGGACAACGTCAACCGCCGTCTCGGCGTCGTCGCCGAAGCCCTCGAAGGCTACAAGGAGTCCTTGCGGCAGCGAATCGCCTCAGGGCCGCCGATCGGCGCGCCAGATCGAGAGGTGCGCGGAGCAGTGCGAGGCGCCGCCGCTCGGCCTCCTTTCTCCATCTGGTGAACAAACGGCCCGAAGTCGCCGCGAACGCCGACTCGGCGCGCGTAACCTACGGCCAGCTCGCCGATTTCCTGCGGGAGACGGCATTGCCGACGGCGGTGGAGGAAGACGCCGTGGGCCGCGAGCGCTACAGCCTCTTCTCGCGCCACTTCCTCGGCGCGGACATCGACCTCGACGAGACCTACGAATGGGGGAAGGCCGAGCTCGCGGAGATCGTCGCGGAGCAGGAAAGGACGGCGCGCGAGCTGTACGGACCCAGCGTCGGCGTGCGCGAGGCGATGGAGAGGCTGGATTCGGATCCCAGCGCAAGCTCTCCGGCGTCGACGCCCTGCAAAGGTGGATGCAGGAGACGGCGGACGCCTCGGTCGCCGCGATGTCCGAGCATTTCGACATTCCCGAGCTGCGCACGATCGAGTGCTGCCTGGCGCCGTCGGGAACCGGAATCATCTACTACACGCCCCCGACGGGCGATTTCTCGCGGCCGGGCCGCATGTGGTGGTCCGTGCCTTCCGGCGTCACGGAGTTTGCGACCTGGAAGGAAAAGACCACCGTCTACCACGAAGGCGTTCCGGGCCACCACTTGCAGATCGGGCTCACAACGTACATGCGCGACTTGCTCAACGACTGGCGCCGGAACGGAACCGCGGGAGGATGCTGGGTGTCGGGCCACGGCGAGGGCTGGGCCCTCTACGCCGAGCAGCTCATGGCCGAGCTCGGGTACATGGACGAGCTGGGCGACCGCATGGGCGTGCTCGACTCGATGCGGCTGCGCACCTCGCGCGTGGTGGTGGATCTCGGCGTTCACCTGCGCAAGGACGCCGGCCCGTGGGGCGAGGGCGCGTGGGACGCCGATTCGGCGTGGCGCTTCCTGCGTGAGAACGTCGCCAGCGACGACGCCTTCCTGCGCTTCGAGCTCAACCGCTACCTGGGGTGGCCGGGGCAGGCGCCGTCGTACAAGATCGGCCAGCGCATCTGGACGCAGCTTCGCGGAGGCCCGGGCAAAGGAGGGCGCGAACTTCGACCTCAAGGCGTGGCACAACAGGGCCCTGTCGATCGGCTCGGTGGGCCTGGACGTTCTGCGCGAGGCCTTGGCGTGAGCGGGTCCTCACGGGGGGCATGCGGGCGAGGCCGGGCATGCCGGCGATACCGGGTATGACCCAGCGGGCGAAGCCAGACGCGACCTGACGGGTGCAGCCGTGCCTGATGACCCAGCGGGCGAGGCGGGCGCAGACGATCCGCGGATCTGGCCGATGGCAAGGGTGACGCCACAGATTCGTTTGCCGAAATGCCACCTGAAAACGAATGGGCGAAGAAGCCGTTTGCGAATGAATCGGCGATTGATGCGCCGGACCGGGGCTGGGCTAGTGCCCGCGCAACGCCTCAGCGGACGCGCGGCGGCAGGCTCGGCCTGACGGGCAACGGACGTCTCCGGCTGGCTCTGGCCAGTAAATCACCTGCACGGCTGGCCACCCTGCGGGCCGCGGGTTTCGATCCGCTCGTCCAGGTCTCCGACGTCGACGAAGAAGCCCTCCTCGAATCGGTCCGCGGCGGGCCGGCGCAAAGGTCCTCGCCCTCGCGACGGCGAAGGCCCGTGCGGTGGCGTGTGACCCGCGCGAGGCGGCGGGGGCCGACATCGTTGTCGGCTGCGATTCGATGTTCGAGTTCGACGGCGAGGCGGTCGGCAAGCCCGGCAGCCCAGAGGAGGCGCGGGAACGCATCGCACGTATGGCCGGGGCGCAGCGGGTTCTCCACAGGGCCGCAGATGGTCCATTTGGAGAGCGGGGCGTCGCTGGGGGCGGTTTCCCACGCCGTCGTCCATTTCGCGCCGATGTCCGACGCCGAAGTCGAGGCATACGTCGCCACCGAGGACCGCTGCACTGGCGGGCGCCTTCACCGTGGACGGGTTGGGCGGGCCGTTTGTCGAGAGGGTCGACGGCGACTATCACGGCGTGGTCGGCATCTCACTGCTGCTGCTGCGCGCCATGCGCTGGCGAACTGGGGCGTCTCGATCACCCGGCTCTGGCAGCCGCCGGTCAGGATTGGCGGGCGATGCTACGCACTCGCCCGCTGTCGAATCTGTCTTGGCCGCCGCAGGTGGCACTCCATCCGATAGCAGCATCGACAGTGGTGCCGCCGGCGTCGCCGATGCGAGCGGTGCAGCGGAAGTGCCGGCTGCCGGTTCGGGGCGTCAAAACCCAGAGGCAAGCCATTGAGCGACAAGACGCGAGCGCCAAACCGCTGCGCGGCAAGCCACACAGCAGCAGACGCCGAAAAGGCGCGGACGGTTTCATTTGTGTGCCCTGCAGTGATCGAACACTGGGGCTTGGCTGGCGCCGCGGGGATTCTCGCTTTCCGCGAGCGCGAATCGATCGAGGTGCTCGTGCAGCTGCGCGCCGAATGGTCGCATTCGGGCGGAACATGGTCGAACCCGGGCGGAGCGATTGGATGGTCAGAGACCCCGCTGGAGGGCGCGCTGCGCGAATTCGAGGAAGAGACGGCGATCGGCGCGGACAGCCTCGACGTGGTCGGCAGCATCGTGCGCGATCACGGCGACTGGCGCTACACGACGTTCGCGGCCCGCTGCGAGACGGCCGAGCCCGTGCCCAACGACGAATCCTCGCGCTCGAGATGGGCGCCCCTCGACGATTTGCTGCAGGGCCGCCTCGACCGGCCCGTACACCCGGCTTTCGCCGAAGATCTGCCGCGCCTGGCCGAGGTCATCCGCGGCGCTGCAAGCTGACCGGCCCGTCTCCTTCCCCCAAAGCCCTTCTGGCCTCCCATGCGCCCATTCTGACGGTTCGCCGACGAGGTCTTCTGTCAACTTGTGACCACCAGGCCGATCGAGTCGACCAACCAATGGAGCCTGCAGTGCCTCCGTCGAAGCATGCCGTCACGCCGGTGTGCTGCGCCCCGATACAATGTCCGCATGGATCAGTTCATCACCCCCGCTGTCCGGTGTGACGGTGCCGCCGCCGAGGCGGCCGAGTTCTACGCCGAGACCTTCCGCGAGGGCTCCGTCGTCGAGCGGGCACCCGGGCTTGCGGCGACGGTCAGCATCCACGGTTTCAGGCTCTCGCTCATCGACGGCGGCAGCCAGTACGCCCCGAACCCGTCGATCAGCTGCATCCTGAACTTCCGATCCGCTTCTGTTCGGCGGCGAGGAACAGGCCCGAACCTCACCTGATGAGCTCTACGAGCGGCTCTCCGCCGGCGGCGTCCTCGTGGAGCTGGGCGAGTACCCCTTTTCGCCGCGCTACGCCTGGGTCCGCGACCGCTTCGGCATGACCTGGCGGCTCATGCTCACCGACCCGGCCGGCGAGCCGCGGCCTTCGTCCTCCTGCTTCACATTTCGGCGGCGCCAACCACGCCAACGCCGAGAGGCCACTGACGCCTGGATCGCCCTGTTCGACGACGCCCACCGCGGGCGCCTCCGCCGCTACGAGGAAGGCGGGCCGATGGAGGCCGGCACGGTCATGTTTACCGACTTCACCTTGCGCGGCACATGGATGGCGGCCATGGACTCTGGGACCTTCCAAGACTTCACTTTCACACCTGGGGTCTCCATGATCGTCTCGTGCCGGGACCAGGGAGGAGATCGACCGCTACTGGGCAGGCCTGTCGGCGGTGCCCGAGGCCGAGTGCTGCGGCCGGTGCGATCGACCGCTGGGGCGTCTCCTGGCAGGTGGTCCCCCAGCAACATCGCCGAGCTCGCGGCCGACGCGGCCACGCGCGAGGCGGATCCTGCAGATGGGCAAGATCGACCTGGTCAGCCTGCGAGCCGCCGTCGGCCCCCTACCATCTGACTTCGCCCAATCTCGACGGCATCCGACGCGACGCGGAATAAGCCGAATCAGGCCACAACCTGACCGCCGGTCGCTTTCCGCCGGCCCCTTCTGACTACTCGCCCCTCCCTCTGACTACTCGCCCTTCCTCTAACGACTCGCCCCTCCCAGCGAACGCCCATCATTCTCTTGGTAGGCTTGGGCGCATGGGTGCAAAAACGCGTGGGGCCGAGGCCTGGCAACTGTTTCCGACGGACGTATTCTCGACGTGTGGTATCCGGAGCTCGGATTCGGCGAGCCCGCCGAGGGCGCCGACCTGAGCTGGCCGAGACCGAAGACCAGATTCGCGCGGTCAGACGCGGGCCGTCACGACGTCGATCGACGTCGACGCCGCTCCCGAGAACGCCGCCGACGCCTACCTGCGCCTGCACTTGCTGTCCCATCGGCTCGTGCGCCCGAACGAGATCAACCTGGAGGGAATCTTCGGCGTCTCGAAAATGTGGCGTGGACGAATCTGGGGCCCGTGGCCGTGGACAAGCTGACCGAGGTGCAGCTGCGCGCCCGCGCGGTCTGCGCGAACCTGCAGGTGCTCGGCGTCGACAAGTTCCCGCGGATGGTCGACTACGTCGTGCCTTCGGGCGTGCGCATCGCCGACGGCAACAACGTGCGCCTGGGCGCGCATCTGGCCGAGGGACCACCGTTATGCACGCCGGTTTCAGTCAATTTCAACGCGGGAACCCTGGGCAACGCGATGGTCGAGGGTCGGATTTCGCGGGGAGTGGTGATCGGCGTCGGTTCGGATATCGGCGGCGGCGCCTCCACGATGGGCACGCTCTCCGGCGGCGGCAAGGAACGGGTGCGCGTGGGCGAGCGTTCGCTCGTGGGTGCGAACGCGGGAATCGGCATCGCACTCGGCGACGACTGTATTGTTGAGGCCGGCCTGTACGTCACGGCCGGAACGAAGGTCACAGTCCTGCCAGCCAAGGGCGAGGGCGGCGAACCGCGCGTGGTCTCGGCCCGCGAGCTTTCCGGGGCGAACAACATCCTGTTCCGCCGCAACTCGATCACCGGCGCCGTCGAGGCGGTCCCCGCGCGGGCACGGGAATCGAGCTGAACTCGGCGCTCCACGCCAACTGACCGGCAACTTTAACCCCAGAAGATGAGGACGGCCCACTTCATAACCTCCGTGAGGTGAGCCGTCTTTTACGTTCCGCGCTCCTCCCTGCACGCATCAACGAACTCTTTAACTGTTTGTTCCTTTTCAAACAGTCGAGAAAAATGTCCTCGGTCCATTTCGACCCTTCCTCTCCCCGAGCGTTTCACTATTGCCTCCACGGCCTGAAATACAAGGGAAGGATAAAGATCTAGTAGATCTTGAAGAATTCGTTCGGCGATTGAACCAACAGCTGTCCCGGAAGAACGTCACCTTCAAAATCGCGGAGGTTGAAAGTCACGACGACATCAGCATCGACCATGAATAGCTGCCGCAACAACACGCCGATCGTTTTGGTCTTTTATCTCGATCCGTCGACAGCAGTAGTTTCCAATCAACAATTCGCGCATCAGGAAGAGCGCGATTCATTGATCGAATCAGACGCGTAATTTTTGGCTTCTGTTTCATCAGGATCCTCCCACTTCCTATCACGCCTCTGAACGACACGCTTGAGCTCATCCTCAATCTTGTCGCTCCACAAAGGAGCGATACTGCGGAGTCGTGCCGAGCTCAACAGCAAGTCTCGTAAAGTGCTGGGAACGAGTCACACGTGTCCAGAAAAGCTGAAAACACGACTCACTCACCGCGCCGAACCGCGCGACGCTGCAGGTATTCCTCAGGATCCACGTCATACTCGCTAAACGCCTGTGCATCGGCGATGATGTCGCTCAGCGACTCATCAGCTACCCGTCGCTGCCGTTTCTGGTACTCCAGCACGTCCGTCAGGCAGAGCTGGCGGTGCCGCCGCTTCAGAAAGAACGGGATCTCACCGTCATCAAGGATGCGTATGAGCGTTGGCCGCGAAACCCCAAGCAGATCCGCGGCCTGCTGCGTTGAGAGCATCGTGTGCTGCGGGAACGACTCTGACCGCCGTCCCCTGACGCATAACCTCGACTACATGCCTGGGGATATCAGACCACCTCAGCGAAAGCTCGACGGCTTCCTTTCCCAACACCAGTCGAGCCCTTTCACTTCTCGACCATGGCAGTGTCGGCGAGACGCTGAAGCTTCTGACTGAACTCTGGATCGGCGTTCTGATTGAGCTCTTCGGAAAGAAATGTTCTGCTTTCAAAGGGCTTCGGGCATCACTCATCCTCCTGGACGTACTGGCAAAAACAGTTAGACTTTTCGTTTTTGTTCGTTTTCAATCGTACTGTTCGTTTTGCCTCTGCTCCAAGATTGATAGACTGATCCTTGTTCTTCATCGAGACAGACCCTATTCTTCATCGCAATAGATCCGACGAAGACTGAGCAAATATCTCAACAAAACCTTTGCGGCAGCTAGCCCTGCCGCCAGTCCAGCAACGGTGCCTCGGGCAGACGCGGCAGGGCGTCGAACCGCTTCGTCGATAGCGGAGTCCGGTTGCCGTGAGGAAATTCGCACGCGGTCGCGCCCGGCCTCGCCGTAGAAATCGCCCGGGGCGACGACGATGCCCAGCTCGGCGCACGCCCAAACGATGTCCCAGCCTGTCGGCACCTCTGCCAAGCTGCCGCCATCGTGATTAGAACCAACCACGCCGCCAGCAGCATCGGCGCGGAATCGCCAGCCACGGTGTCAACACCGCCGCCCGCATCAGCGCCAAAATCACCAGCCACACCGCCAACCGGGTCACCAGCCCCGCCGCCCGGCCCGTTTTGCCGCCGCCCAAATGTAAAAGCCCCGCCACAGACGGCGGGTCGTTGACCAGACCCGCGGCGTCGAGCACTGCCAGGAGCTTCTCGCGCCTGCGCGCGTAGACTGCCCGCTGCTCAGCCACATGCGTCGTCGCCCAGCGCCCACGTCATCGCGGCCTGCACCGGCCCGGGCATGAGGGAATCCCGCGTGCTGCGGATTTCGGCAATCGGCCCGATCATCGCCGGGTCGCCCGCGAAGCCGCCCGGTAACTGCCATATTCGACTGCTTGGAAAGCGAGTACAGGCACAGGAGGCCGCGACGTCTCCGTCGCACACCCGCTCATCCAGGATCGACGGCGCCTCGGGGAACGTCCCACGCGAGCTCGGCGTAGCACTCGTCGCTGGCGACCACGACGCCGCGCTCCCGCGCCCACGCAGAATCGCCCGCAGGCGCTCACGCCGAGCACATGCCGTCAGGGGTTCCCCGGCGAGTTGAGCCAGAGCATGCTCATCGCGGGCCACGTCGAAGGGTCGGCGTCCGTGTCACGGCACGGGCTTGGCGCCCTGAGCGCGCGCGCCGACGTCGTACGTCGGATAGGGAGGCGCGGGGAAAGCCGACGGCGTCCGCGGATCCCAGCCGAGGAGCGAGGGCAGCAAGGCCACCATTTCGCTTCGACCCGATCGTGGGAAGCACGCCCGCTTCGGCGCGCACGCCGCGTCGGCGTTCAAAGCCACCCGCGAATAGCTGCTCGCAGCTCAGCCGTTCCGACCGTCAGCGGATAGCCGTGGGCGTCGGATGCGGCGTCCAAGGCCGCCCGCGCGCCGGAGGGACCGAGTCCACCGGCGTGCCGATCGTCAGGTCACAACGCCGTCCGGATGCGCGGCGGCGCGCTCGCACCGGCACAGAGCGAGTCCCGGGAAGTCAGGAAGCTGAGCGCCGAGGTCCCATCACTCCCCTGCGGAGGAAGTCCGGCGACGAGGGATGGTCGCTGCCCGTGGGCCCCAGGCGCTGGGCGCCGCCAGGCGAGCCGATGTCGTCGAAGAACTCGGCGTTGACCGACTCGAACACCGACCATTCCTCGGGAAGATCGTCCTCATAGTAGATCGCTTCGACGGGGCAGACGGGCTCGCAGCGCCGCAGTCGACGCACTCGTCGGGGTGGATGAGCGTCCGTTCGCCCTCGTGAGATGCAGTCAACCGGGCATTCGTCGACGCATGCGCGATCCACTGACGTCGACGCACGGAAGCGCGATGATGTACGCCATTTCCTTCCTTCTTTCGTAGTGACTACAAGCCTAATCCTTGTGGGACCTTAGGGCTATAGCGTCACTTGCACACCACTCGATTGGTCGGCGAATAGGTCCACTTGTAGCTCGAGTTTTCGTGGATCTTTCCGTCTCGCGAGACTTTCCGCGAGACGGTCACCATAACCCGGCCCCCCGGCCCCGGAGGGTTCGCAGTCGCGGGCCGGGTTGACCTTCGTCGTCGGCGCGACCTGGGCGTAAGGCTTCGACGTCGACGTCTCGACGTCCCAGTACTTCGTCGACCAGAGCTTCGAATACACCTTTTCCGTCGGCGACCCAGGTGTCGATGACCGCGCCGTACAGGGGTGTTGTTCTTGAACCTCATGTCGTACTTGCCCTCCCACAGGGTCGACTCCATACCCATGGGGTAGCGCGAGAAGTACTTCGAGTGCGGTTTGTGCTCACATCGACGAATCGCCCGATACCCCCAGGTTGAAGGTGTTTGTGGACAGCTGGGAAAGGCCTCCGCCAAGGCGGTCGAGTTGAAGCCGTTCGCGACCACGCCCGAAGAGACAAAGCCGTGCGCGGCGTCGATGGGCCCGGAGCGCCTGAGCAGCGAGAACTCCTCGTCAGGGTTTGACCAAGGTGTTCGCCACCTTTGCGTGCCGACCTTGAGGTTCGTGGTGCGAACCGCATCATTGGTCAGGGGTCTCAATCGAGGAGACGACCTCCTTGACGCCCATCTTCTCCGCATCCTCCGTGGTGAACTTCGCGGGGACGGACTTCGTGGCGATCTCGACCTTCCGGTCTCCCGTCGTCGCGGCCTCCGCAGCGGATTCCGCGAGTTTGCCCTCGTCGAAGCCCACGCCGTCTTCGGATGGAACGACCTTCGGTGTCGTGTGGTCGACTATCTCGATTTTGGCGTCCTTGCCCTCCTTCAGGAGGGTGGGTGCCCTGCGGATGACGTCGCTCAGCTTCTCCGGATCCAGCTTGAGTTTGAGCTCGCCGTCGGAGGCCACGAACTTCGTGACCGAGACCAGCTGCTTCGGGTCAGCGTCACCGTGGCCGATCCGACTTTCACCGTGAGATTGCCGGAAACAAGGGGCTTGGCAAGGTCTTTCAGCGCCCTTTGCGCCTCGGAGTCCTTGATGTCCGGCTCCTTTTCATTGACGGGCAAAGGGATCGTCTTGCCTTCGAGCATCTTTTCGGCGATCTTCTTGGACGCCTCCTCGCGATCGAGGTCGACCCCCTTCTTCGCTTTCGTCGTCTTCGGGGTCACCCCGTCGAACTCTATCGATGCGTTGGTCGGCGTGTTCACCGAGGCGTCCACAAGGGAATCGACTGTCTTTCGCAGTTTGGCCTGGTCGACGTCGACGGTCGAGAGACCTCAGGCCTCCCGTCACGCTGTCCCACAGGCGCAAGGGGTTGAGAGAGAACCCCGCGAGGGAATCGACCGTGGACTTCGCGTCGAATTTCGCACCGATCGAAGAGGGGTCGATAGTTTGCTCCTTGCCCCGATCGAGACTTTCACGGGCTGAGACAGCCGGCCCGAAAGCTCAGATTCAAGCTTCGCCTGGGCGGCTTCGCGGGACATTCCGCCGACCTTCACGCCGGCGACGGTCGTGCTGCCGGGGATTTTTGTTCGAAAAGTGAGAACGCGGCCCCCAGGTAGACGACGCCGAAGACAAGGGCGGCCACGGCGACCCAAAGCCACGCGCGACGCCTCTTGGCGGGCTCGCCGTCGGACGCCTCGCCTTTCCGAAGCTTTTCAGCGGTCCTTTCAGCCGACGCTTCGAGGGAAGACAGACCGCCGTCGACGCTCGACGGCGAAGCTTCCGGCTTGGAGCCTCGAATGGGCGCCGCGCCGCCGGACACGGTCGGTCTGCTCGTAGAAGTCTCGGCTGGCGCAGAAACATCCGCTGGCGCAGAAACATCCGCCGACGCGGGAAGTCTCCTGAGCCGGGGTTGGGCCTGCGCCGAAGGCTCGGCGAGGTCGCGCCCAGTTCTCAGGCAACGAGATGCCTGCGGCGGGTGCAGATTCGGCGACGGCAGGCTCGGAACCGGCGACGCCGGACTCGAGGTCGGCGGCCTCAGGCTCCGCAGCGCCCTGCGCAGGCTCCGACAACGCGGCCTCAGGCTCCGCAACGCTCTGCGCAGATTCGGCGACGGCGGCCTCAGGCTCCGCGACGCCCGCCAGCTCTGCGACGGCGGCTTCCGGAATCAGCGGGCGTGCCCAGATTCCACAAGGCCAGACCGATATTCCGCGACGCTGTCGGCGGGTTCCACAACGCCGACGCCAGACGCCAGTCCCGGGCGTTTCATTTCCGGCGGCGGTTTCGGCTGTGCTCCCTCCGATTCGAACTCACCCGCAGCGGGCTCGGATCGGCGGCTCCGGCGAAACGGCGGCGAGACAGCCGATGAGGCCGATTGAACGGCGGGGCGCAGTCGTCAGCTGCGTCGTCGGTTGCGTCCCAATAGGATCCGAGCCCCGCCGTTGGGGAACCGGCCTCTGAATCCGGGAGCGTTCAATCTCGGCAGCCTGAGAATCGCGCGCGCGCAGGGCACTCTGGGTCGACTCCGGCGTCCTATCGTCTGTTTTCCTGCGGACGGTTGCCGATGCTGCTGCCATGCCTCGGCGCCAGGTCCGTAAACAACGGGCTGCGCGGCGATCGAACGCGACGGCGGGAATCGTGGCGGTGTCGTCGTCCGAGAGATCGGAGACGGATGGCGTTTCGCCGCCCTCTGCCGCGGCAACCGCGCCGGCACCGATTTCCCTGCCAGCGTCAGACCCGGCGCCAATGTCCGGATTCCTTGCCGGCGTGAGGCTCTCGCCGGACTTTGGCTCCTTGTCGATGTTGGATTCAAGGCGGTGGGGCGCTTCGGGCTTGGAAGCTTCCGCAGCGGGCCGCGATTCGCCGACCGCTTCCTGCCGGACGCCTTCTTTTCCGACTCGCGCGGCCAAGCCCTCGGCCAGAGACGCGTTCGCCGACTGACCGGGGACGCCGCCCGCAGCGGGCGCCGCGGAGGAACCAGCCGCGTTAACAGGGGCCCTGGGCACGGTTCTGCTCGGCTGCGGACGAAGCCGGCTTTTGCCTTCTCGGGCGAACCCGCGGAAGGAGAGGGCGGTTGGGCGGAAGAGCAGTTCGCCGCGCCGAAGCCGCGCCACCGGTCTCAGGGCGCCGAAGCCGCCGACGTGGCAGAGCCAGCCGACGCGCGATCGGAAACCGCGCCTCGGGTCGGACGAAGGCCCTCTGACCTCGCCCTGTCCTCGGCCCGTGGAGTGGCGTAGTCTTTCGTCGCTGCGGCATCGTCCTTGCCCGTCGCGGCAACGTCCTTAGCAGCCTTTGAAGCATCGTCCGCGGCCTTCGGGGCACTGCCGTCTTCAGGGGCATTCCCGGCCTTCAGGGGCATTGTCGGCTTTCAAGGCGCTGCCGGCCTTCAAGGAGTCCCCGGCCTTCGCAGCTGAAACGTGCGATTCACCAGCCTTCGCCGGAGTCGAAGCCGTCTCCGAAGCGACGTCCGCCGCGCCTGCGACCCTCGCGAACGCGGAACCAGCCTTCTCAGCTTTTTCGGCCTTAGGCGCAGGAGCGCTTGCCTGAACAGACGTTGCCGCGGGATCGGCTGCGGCAACATCCGCGGCGTCGACCGCCTTCTGAGCGGGCGAGACCGGTTCCTCACGTCCGGCGGCGCGATCTGCCTTCGAGGCGACGTCGTTCGCGGCCGCCGCAGCGGCAGGAGTCGCGGAAGCCGACAGCCCCGGCGCAACCGGCCGTTTGCCGCCGGAATCAGGTTGGGCGGCAGCCTCCGCCTTGGCCGCAAGCGGGGATTTGGCGGCAGCTGCAGGCTCGGAATCAGCTGCAGGCTTAGAAGCAGCCTCCGGTTCGCCGGCGACAGTCGGCCTAGTCTCAACCTCAGCTTTGGCTGTCGGTTTAGTCTCAGCCTCGGCCTTGGCGGCGGAGACAGCCTTGGCAGCAGACGTGGCCTTCGCCGCAGCCTCGAATTTGGCCCCAGCCTCGGCTTGAGCGGCGTCGCCCCCGCTCGGCTTCTTGGCCGCCTCGCGCGACGCGGCGCCGGCCTTTGCACCGTCTTTGCCGGACGTCGTCGACGCCGAAAGAGTCGCTCCCGGGCTTCGAGGATCCTCTTGCGCCCGCGGCCTTCGAGCCCTTGCCTCCCTTGGACGCCTTCTTCTTCGACCCTTTGGCCCCTTCGGCCTCACCACAGGGATTGTGGCGGTTATGTCGGGATCGTACGCGGAATCGGCGGCCTCGCCCGAAGAGCCTTGCGAATCGGCGATTCGCTCGACGTCCTTCCTCTGCTCTCCGTCCGAGTTCCCGCCGCCAGGCGCAGCGGACCTATCGGTGGCATCAATGTTCTCATTCTCTTGAGTCACGATGGATCCTTTCCTTTCGTCGCCGCGGCGAGCAAGGGGCCCAACCTGCGGGAACGATTGCAGAGACAGGGGCGAGAAAGAGCCAGAGCTGGGACACCCACTGGTCTGCGGAAACGAACGAGTCATTGCTCGGCGGATACATGAGAAGCCATACGGCTGCGCCGGCCACGCCGACGGACGCCGCAAACCACGCCGTGACCCACCCGCATTCGACCATGAACCACGCTCCGGCGGCAACCATTCCCGACGCCAGGGGCCAATCCTGCGATCGGCATGTCCACGGGCCCACGCATGGACGATGGTGGCCAAGATCCCCACCAGCGCTCCGGCAGGCAAACCGAGCGCGATCTGCACTGCTTTACGCACTCACTTGCCTCTTTTCGCTCGCGCCGCCGCCCTGTAACGCTCCTGCGAGCCGAGAATCACCTTCCGGATGCGCACCGCCTCCGGCGTGACCTCGATGCATTCGTCGTCGGCGGCGAACTCGATGGACTCTTCAAGGTCAGCTTGCGCGGAGCCCTGAGCGTCTCAAACACCTCCGCGGTGGCCGATCGCATATTCGTCATTTCCTTAGCCCGCACCACGTTGACGTCCATATCCTCGTCACGCGGGTTCTCCCCCACAACCTGGCCTTCGTAAACCTCCTGGCCCGGTTCGACGAAGAACGTTCCGCGGTCCTCCAGTTTTTGGAGGGCGTACGCCGTCACCTGGCCCTGACGGTCAGAAACGAGGGAGCCGGTGGCGCGAGACTCTATCGCCCCGGCCCAGGGCGCGTACCCGTCGCCGATCGAGGAGGCGATTCCGGTGCCCCTCGTCTGCGTGAGGAACTGCGAGCGGAAGCCGATCATGCCGCGGGCCGGCACGACGAACTCCATCCGCACCCAGCCGGAGCCGTGGTTCGACATCGTCTCCATCCGTCCTTTGCGCGCCGCCATGATCTGCGTGACCGTGCCGAGATACTCTTCGGGAACGTCAATCGTCGTCCGCTCCATGGGCTCGTGGACCTTGCCGTCGACCGTCTTCGTGACGACCTGAGGCTTGCCCACAGTCAGCTCGAACCCTTCGCGCCGCATCTGCTCGACGAGGATCGCCAACGCGAGCTCTCCGCGATCCTGGACCTCCCACTGGTCGGGGCGGTCGGTGGGCAGCACCCTGATCGAGACGTTTCCGACGAGCTCCGCCTCGAGCCGGTCTTTGACCTGGCGGGCGGTGAGTTTGTGCCCTTTCACCTTGCCCGCCAAAGGCGAGGTGTTGATGCCCACCGTCATGGAGATCGCCGGATCGTCGACGTGTATGGGCGGCAGCGGGCGGGGATCGTCCAGGTCCACCAAGCAGTCGCCGATCGTGATGTCCTCGACTCCCGCAATCGCCACGATGTCGCCGGCTCGGGCCTCTGCGCCGGTTCGCGGTTCAGCCCCCTTGGTTGCAAGCAGCTCCGATATGTGCACCCGCAAAGCCCGCCGTCCTTTCCTGAAAGGCCGACCCATGCGCCCTTCGTCAGCTCTCCCGAATAGATCCGGGTCAGGCGAGGCGCCCGAGAACTAACGAGGCGTCGAGGTTCGTCACCTGGGCGACGAGCCCGGCGTCGGCGTCGTACTCGGGGCGGGTATGTAGTGGAGCATCGCTGAAAAGCGGCTCCAGATCGCGGTTGGAGGCAGCTCGCCGTCTTCGGGGCGGGAGCGTGTCGGCGTACCCGCCTTCGCGGCGCAAAAGATCACGGGTATCTCCAAGAGCCGGTCGAGAATCGCGTCGTCGGGGTCCTCGAGGTCCGAGTAGAGGGAGAACAGCAGGTCCTGGGTCTCGTTGACCACCTCGTCGATCCTGGCGTCCGGGCGGTCTACGCTGGTTGACCACGGTGATGACCGGGAGCTTCGCCTCGAGGGCTTTGCGCAAGACGAAAACGGGTTTTGGGGCAGCGGGCCTCGGAGGCGTCGATTTCGAGCAGGACGACGCCGTCGACCATCGACAGCCCTCGCTCGACCCTCCCCGCCGAAGTCTGCGTGGCCGGGAGTGTCGATGACGTTGATCGTCACGCCTCCGGGCGCGTTGAACTTGGCCGCGGAGGGGCCGGTATAGCGTATCGCCGTGTTCTTCGCGAGGATCGTGATGCCCTTTTCACGCTCCAGATCCCCCGAATCCATGACCCGCTCCCCCGTTTTCTCAACGGTGGCGCGCTCGCCGAAAGCCCCCGACTGCCACAGCATGGCGTCGACGAGCGTTGTCTTGCCGTGGTCGACGTGCGCCACGATGGCGACGTTCCGCAGGTCGTAACGCTTTGCTCAATGATTCCTTGTCCTCGCTCGACGCGCACACGCCGGATGTCTGCTCCGACGCGTTCAGTTGCGCGGGCGCACGGTGCGCCATCGAATATCCTACGCGCGCGGGTTGAAATAGCCGGTGCGCAAGAATGTGTGATAGACCAAGCGCGCGGGTGTGAGAGAATCTGCCCATGCCCACGATCCGCTTCCGTCTGCGCAATCCCCGGCAGGCCGTCAAAGGCGGCCTGTTCGCCGCCTTCGCCGCCTTCATCGAAGCGGCCAGCGTGATGGATTCGGCCCGGGCCTCGCTCGTCCCGCCGACTCTCATCGCCGCCGGCATCCTCGCCCCTGGCTTACGTCTTCTATCTGCGACCTTACGCGACGCTCGACGACGCCGGCATCGCCTTGGGGAACTGGATCCGAACCGTGCGCATCCCTGGCGGGAGTACAAGGGCCTCTCGTCGAAGCTGGGTTTGAAGATCCTCAGCGAGAAGGGGCGACGACGCCGTCGCCTCCTATCCGAGGCTCCGGACAAGCGGAAAGCGATCGCTTTGCCCGGCGCTCTGGAGGCCTATCGCCGCCCCGAGCCGGCCCTCGGGCCGAGCCGATCTGCAATGCGGGCACTCCCCTGCAGGCGAGGCTGGCCATCGACTCCGCCTGCCGGGAAGCGGCGAAGGGCGAGGCGAAGCCTTCGCAAAGGGAGAAGGCGAGCGGTACTCGCGCCGCTTCTGTCCGGCCCGTGCTTCGCCTTGGCGGCGGGCCTGCTGGCGATCGCCGAAGGCGTGAGGCAGGCCGTCTCCGGCTAGCCTCACGCCTGGGATCCTCAGAGTTTGAGCTCCGCGACCTCGTCGCCGATCGAGCGAAGAAGTTCGTGTCGCTCCTCGCGCCGCTCGGCGCTGCTCTCAGGGCTCCGGGACCGCGCCGCAGCCAGCAGCCTCTTCGTGTACTCCTCGCGCGGATTGTGCAGCACGGACGTGCGCAGCCCTGCTCGACGATCTTTCCGTCTTGGAGCACCACCACTCGGTGGGCGAGCATATCCACCACGGCAGAGGTCGTGCAGACGAACAGACGAAGGCGAAGCCGAAGTCCCGCTGAAGGTCCGGCATCGTCAGCACCTGCGCCTGCACTGAGACGTCGAGGGCCGATCGGCTCGTCCGCGATGAAGACTGGGCCGAGCGCCAGAGCCCGCGCGATGCACACGCGCTGGCGTTGGCCGCCGGAAAGCTCGTGCGGGAAGCGGTTGTAGGTCGAGCGCGGAAGGCTGACGGCATCGAGCAAACGCTCATACACCCGTTTGCTGCTGGAACTTCGGTTTCCCTCGGTGAACCACCAGGGGCTCGGCGATGCAGTCGCCGATCGGAAATCGCGGGTCGAGGGAGGCGGCGGGATCCTGCAGAGCCACGCCCATCATCTTCCTGCCGCCTGGCCTCGTCCTGTGAGACATTTGCCAGAAGGTCCTTGCCAAAAGACCTCGACGCTTCCGGAGGCCCGCCGGAACGAGGCCGAGCACGCGCCCGATCGTCGACGGTTGCCAGGCCCGCTCCCCGACAAGCCCGACGATCTCCCCGCGCGCGACGTCGAAGGTCACGCCGTCGACCGCGCGCGGAAAGGCTCCTTGCCATGCCGCTCGTACTCGATGACCAGGTTGTTCGCGCTGAGAACCGTGTCGCCCAGGTCGATGGACTCGTCGCGGGACTCGTCGAACCGAACTGGGCCCGGCCGCGCCCAGTGCGGGGAACGGCGCAGAAAGCCTTTGCGTGTACGGATGTTCGGGGTGGTTGAGCACGGCGTCGACGGTTCCCGACTCGACGATGTTTCGCTGAACATCACATGGACGGTGTCGGCCATGTCGGCGACGACGCCCATCGAGTGCGTGATGAGCAGGATGCCGGTGTTGAGCTTGTCCTCGAGCAGAGCGCAGCGGGTCGAGGATGTCGGCCTGGACGGTGACGTCGAGGGGCCGTGGTCGGCTCGTCGGCGATGATGGCCTCAGGGTTGCACGAGATCGCCATGGCGATGCACACGCGCTGGCGCTGGCCGCCGGACAGCTCGTGCGGATACTGCTTGACCCGAGCCTCGGCGTCGTTCAAGCCGACCATCTTGAGCAGCTCGACGGCTCGCGCGGTGGCCGCCGTCCGTAGGCGACGCCGTGTTGCTCGAGCGCCTCGGTTATCTGCCGTCCGATCGTCAGGACGGGGTTGAGCGCCGTCATGGGCTCTTGGAAGACCATGGCGACGTCGCTTCTCTCGCAGGTTGCGCGAGGCCGCGCGAGCCCATTCCTCGAACGCTCTTGCCCGCCACGGTGACTTCGCCGTCGATGGACGCATTCCCGGGCAGGGAGGCCGAGCGCGGTCGTCGACGTGACGATCTGCCGGACCCCGATTCGCCCACACAGGGCCACGACCTGTCCGGGGACGACGTCGATGCTCACGCCGCGCACCGCGATGGACTCGCCCGAACTCCGTCTTGAACTGGACGTCGAGGCCCTGGAAGGCCAAAACGGGCTCCGAGGAGGTCTTCCTGGACCTCGATCACCTTCTTGCCGAGGCCTTCGCCGAGGTTGGGGAGCCAGCCCCTTGCCGGGCTTGCGGCCCGGGGCGTTCTTTTCTGTCCGACATCAGGATGCCTTTCCTCTGGCGGGGATCGAACGCGTCCCTGCAAGCCGTCGCCGATCGAAGTTGACGCTCAGTGCGAAGATGAGGATCGCCGCCGCGGGGCGAAGAAGAGCCAGGACGCGTGGCGAACGAGCTCTGGTACTGGCTGATGAGCAGGCCGAGCGACGTGTCGGGCGACTTCACCCCGTATCCGAGGAAGGAAAGCGAGGTCTCCAGGAGCACCGCGGAGGCGATGAGGAGGGTGGCCGAGACGATGATCGTGCCCAGGCAGTTGGGGAGGATGTGGCGGATGATGATCCTCCGGTTGGAAGCGCCGAGCGCGCGCGCAGCCAGATGGAACTCGCGCTCCCTGAGGGAGAGGACCTCGCCTCTGACCAGGCGCGCCAACCCGGTCCAATACAGAATGCCCAACATGAAGGCGAGGAAGACGATTCCGAACTCCCCCGTCATCCGGCCGACGACGGCGGCCAGCACAAGAAGCGGGATGACGATGAAAAGATCCGTCATCCGCATGAGGGCGGCCTCGACCCAGCCGCGGTAGTAGCCCGCGATCGCGCCGACCACTGTGCCGATGAAGGTTCCGACCAGCCCGACGACGAAGGCGATGATGATCGAGTTCTGGGTTCCCCTCATGGTCAGGGCGAAGTAGTCTTTGCCGACGGAATCCTGACCGAAGGGGTGCTCGCCGAGATGCAGGAAACCGAGGGTGGGGCGCCCGCCGTTGATCGTCGGGTAGGTGTCCGTGTAGTTGTACTTCCACCACCCCGGAAGAGGTCCGTAGCCGATCGATGTGAAGGCGAGGAGGGCGATAAAGACGAAGACGATGAGGGAAACCATCGCCGCCCTGTGGTGGAGGAAGCGACGGCGGACGAGCTGACCCTGCGAATAGGACTTGTCGGTCGTCTGGTCGAGGACCTCGTCCTCCACCTCCACGGCTGCGAAGTCGGCGTCTTCGTCAATGTGCACAACTGAGTGCTTGCTGTCTGTCATGTTTCCCTCCGAAGGGGCGTCACTGGACGTCATCGCAGCCTCACCGCCTGATTCTCGGGTCGATATACGCGTAAAGGATGTCGGCGACCATGTTCATGACGATGGCGGCGGTTCCCGTCACCGTGAAGAAGGCCACGACCGGCATCGGATCGACGGCGTCGAGCCCCGAACGGAACAGGGCGCCCATCCCTTGCCAGCCGAAGATGGATTCCGTGATGACCGCGCCTCCGATGAGGTTGGCAAAATCCGTGGCGACGATGGTGGTGATCGGAATCATGGCGTTGCGGAAAGCGTGGCGGGTGATGACCGTGCGCTCGGGAAGTCCCTTGGATCTGGCGGTGCGAATGTAATCCTGCCCCAGAACCTCGAGCATCGACGAGCGCGTGTGCCTCGTGTAGCTCGCGAAGGATATGAGGGTCAGGGAGATTGTCGGCAAAAGCAAATGCGTGACGGTGTCAATGACGTTGAGCCAGAATACCTCCCCGCCCTGGAAGTTTGGCGTTCCCGCGCCCACGGTCGCCACCGGCCGGTCGCCCACCAATTCGGTGTAGTCCGCCCAGTACTCGGCCATGTAATTGGCGAAAACGGCCAGGAAAGTCGCACATGCAGTCCACACGTTGGCCCACACGACGGAGCGCTTGGCGTACCCGCCGAAAACGAACCCGATGACCGCCCCGGCGAGTATCACCGCCAAGAGGAGAACGAAGAGCAGACCCCCCGTGGGCTGCCAAAAGCTTCGCTGGCGGCTAGGGAAGACCAAGAAGCTCAGGGCTGAGGAGCCCAGCGTGCAGAGCCAAGGCCCTTCTGTTGGACAGGCCGCAGAGGGACGCGAAAAAGAACGGCCGAGGGCGATTGAGACCACGATGATAAAGCCCCATCCCAGCTGCGGGCTGAGGAACCACCTCAGTGCTCGAGATGACGACGAGCGCGACGAGGGCGAGAAGGCGCCCGCGCCCGCGTACGCCCTCTCCGCCGGAGGCTCCCGCCGACAAGCGACTGATGCGAAAAGGGCGAAAATCGCGGCAAGAGCACGGTCGTCGCGAAGGATATGGTCGGATCCTCCAGCCAGTCATTGAGCTGATGGCGCCGTGTTCCTTTAGAAGGACGGCGAAGACGAAGGACGGAAGCGAGAAGAAGGCGAAGGATATGAAGGTGACGACGTGGTCGAATCCGGAATACTGCCGTATCGCCGTCATGACGCCAAAAGAAGACGCCGAGGACGATGGCGAAGACCGTCGAGAGGAAGACGAGGGCAGGGCTCGATCCATGGCGTCGACGAGGAAGGTCGTTCACGCGCTGGCTCCGAAGTTGGTTCCGAAGTCACAGGCGCCCACGAAGCACTGCTCGTCCCGCCGAGCCAGGCGAGTAGCGCGCGTGCACCAGGGGTCGTTCAGGGTGCATGACGGCTATGCGCCGGTCGATGAGGTTTTGGCGGTTGGGGCTCGTGCTCTCCCTGAGGTCGCCCAAGGGATCGCCGGCATGATCGTCAGAATGAAAAGGATGACGGAGGCCGCCAGCATGACAAGGGCGGATATGCCCAGCGCTTGATTATGAACTTAAACATCAGGCGAATCTTCTTTCCAACGGTTCGCGAACATTGCTCCGTGAACTGACGTGCCCGAAGCAACATTGTGGAAGTGTACCAGTTTCACTTCGGAACCATTTGCCGAAAGCGGAAGGGAGGCCCGCGGTGGCGCACGGCGTCCACGCCCGCAACGGCGGGGCCCTCCGGGTCAACCGGTCACTTGGCCGACTTCCACTTCCACTTTTCGGCGTTCCACAGCACCTGCTTCTGGGTGATGTTTCGCTTGACGTTCTCCAGACCGTTCGAGTAACCGACGATGCCCGGTTGGACGTACAGCGGCAGGGCCGAACAGATCGTCCCAGCCGCTTCTCGATCACTTTCTTGGACTCGAGGCCACACGCCTTTGTCCAGAGTTCCCGCGATCTTCTTCCATTCGGCGTCGACGGTCTTGTTGGAGTACTCGCTCTTGTTCTGCTGTCCTCCGGTTTGATAAGATGTTCTGGCCCGAAACGACCTGTCCGAGCCGTTCCAGCCGAAGAGCGCCATATCCCACTGGCCCGTGTAGTATTCACGCCGCCGTCGTCCATGAACTCGCGGACGAGTTGTCCTACTGGTGATTCCCGGCCTTCTTGCAGGAGGCGGTGATGAGAGGCGACACGTCTCGGCGCGGCGAGGATTGCGTTGCGGTATCCGATCCGAACCGTCGGATTCTTGATCCCCGAGGCGGCCACGTATCCTTCGCCTTTTCGATGTTCACCTTGTCGTACTTTCGCCGTTGTAGGAGGCCTTGACGACGCCTTCATAGTCCTTGTCGGTCGGGAAGTACTCGCGGGCGTTGAGGACCTGGGCCTTCGCGTCGAGGGGCTTGATGAGCTTTTCGACGATCTCCGAACGCGGAACGCAGTATGCCATCGCCTTGCGGAGGTTGATTCCTCCTTGTTCTGGGCGAACACCGAATTCGAGCCGAAGTTGTAGTCGAGGTGCTCCCAGACCATGGTCGGCCTGCAGAAGCGTAACATTGGGCGTCTTCTTGATGCGGTCGATCGAGTCCTGGGTGGCCTGAGGCTCGATGACGTTCAGAGTCTCCATTGGCCGGGGGCCTGAAGCTGGGCGTCGTCTTCCACCTGCTTGATGACGAGCTCTTTTGGTTCCAGCCTTCTCGCCCCACCAATCGGGGTTTCGCTCAAGCGTGACGTACTGCTTGGCCTTCCAACCGCCCTGCTTGAGCGCGAAGGGGCCGAAGGACGGGATTTCCTCGGCGGGAGGAAGCTTGCCCGGAGGGGTGCCATTCCACTTGTTCCAGGCTTCGGCCGCTTTCTTCGCGACCGCGAAATCCTATGTCTTGAGCGCTTGAACAGATCCTGCTTGCTCATGCCGATCTTCTTGGCGACCACGTGCGAGGGGAAGGGGTCCCGCCCACGTTGAGCTCCCAGTCAGGGTACACGGTGTCGTACTGACCGTGAACTTCTTTTCGCCCTCGTTGCACTGAGGGGCCTTGCGAGACAGGGTGAGCGTATCCCTCGGGGCTGGAAAGCGTGGTTGAAGAGGCTGAGCCTCTCCGCTCTTTTTCGTCGACGGCGCCTGCGACGCCTTGGCCTTCGAGGATCCAATCGGGTTCTGGCTCACCCAATCGAGGTAAAAGTCCTCGCAGGTGATCGAGCGTCTTCCCTGGTAGACCGCCTTCTCGTTGACCGTGTACTCGACGGTGAGCGGGTCGTCCGAAGTTTCTTGTAGTCGCCGAGATCGGTTCCGAGCTTCCACACCCCTGAGGGTCGTAGTAACCGAAGCCGGTTTTGCACACGGTCGGTGACCGCCCGCGGTTGTAGTCGAGTATGCCTCGACCGTCGAACCGTTGTAGCCGCCCATTCCTGTTTGCCGGGAGGTAGCTGATCAATTCTTCGAGCCGGCTGACCTCTTGCTTGCCGCTGGACCGCACGCCCCCAAAGCGAGTGCGGCCGCAGGCAAAAGCCCTCGACCATCGAGTAGGCCTTCTTCATGAAGTTCCCCTCCTTATTTCGTTTTTCTCATGCGAGGATACCTCAATGCGCATGGACCCCGTGAACCAGGTAAACGAACCAACCATACGTTCGTAGGGAAGAATCTATACCACAAAGCGGAAGGTCGTTACGCTTGTCCCACATTCTGGACTAAAACCAGGACGGTTTTTCCAGCAACAGGGTTGGCTCGACCCCGTAACTTTGTACTCGGCACCCTTGGCGTGAAGAAAAGATCCGACCCGTCGAGAAGATTGCCGATGTATAGCAATGAATGATAACGCATACGCTGCATTCCGCGACGCCGTCGGCTTCTCCGCTTCGCGAGGCTTCAACAGGCGGTTGCCCGAGCTTCTGAAAAGCCGCCAGCCGGGCCCCTGCGGTTTGGGGACCGCGCGCCGCCGGCGCGTGGCTGTCATGTTCACCCGCCCATGTTCGCCGCCCATGTTCACCGCCGCCGCCAGCTCGTTCAGGGGACGCGCGCAGGGCTCGCGCTTCGAGCCTTTCCCTTCGCGGGCCCGGCTTTCCCTCGATTCGGCTGGGCGGCCCACCCCTGTCAGATTCGAAGATGGGCCCAAAGACCCTAAAATCAAGATGTGAACATCCTTTGCCTCTTAGACAGAGGCCCCCTGAGTTACGCCGAAGTCGACAGGGGTGCAGCGCAGATCCACGCCGCGGTGGCGCGAGGCGAGAGCCTGACACCCTCGTCGTGTGGCGGGCGAAGGACGTCTACACGGCAGGGGCGGCGCACCCGCCGGACGTTCCCGATCGCTTCGGTGCCCGTCGTCGAGGTCGATCGCGGCGGCTCGGTGACCTACCAGGGCCGGGCCAGGTGATCGTCTATCCGATCGATCCGCGTGCGCCTTCAAGGACGTGGTCGCCTTCGTCCGCGCCGTCGAAAGCAGCCGTGATCGAAAGCGCTTTCGGCCTTCGGCATCCGCGGCGAACAGATCGCGGGGCGCTCGGGCGTGTGGGTCGGCGGCGAGAAGATCTGCGCCGTCGGCCTGAAGTTCGCCTCCGACACGACGATGCACGGCCTGGCCCTCAACGTGGCGACCGACGTTTCGAAGTTTTTCCGGGTCAACCGTGCGGAATCACGGATGCCGGGTAACGTCTGCATGGAGCGGCAGGGCGTCGACGCCTCGCTCGAGGAGGCGGCGGCGGCGTTGACGTCGGCCCTCGTCAAGCGCCTCGCGAGTTTCAACAGGAAAGGTAAACGATGACGATCGCCCCCGAAGGACTGCAAAGCTTTTGCGTGTCGAGGCCCGCAACGCCCAGACTCCGATCGAGAGAAGCCCGACTGGGATCCGAACCACCGCCGTGGTCGGCGAGGGACTACGCGGACATGAAGAGCCTGGTCTCGACGGCCTCGCTGCACACGGTGTGCCAGGAGGCGCAGTGCCCGGAACATCTACGAGGTGCTGGCAGGACAGGGGAGGCCACCTTCCTCGTCGGCGGCTCCGGAGTGCACGCGGCGCTGCGACTTCTGCCAGATCGCCACGCAGGCAAGAGCCTCGACCGCGACGAGCCTCGGCGCGTCGCGGAGTCCGTGCGTCATCTCGGCCTGCGCTACGCCACGGTCACCGGGGTGGCCCGCGACGACCTGCCCGACGGCGCCTCCTGGATCTACGCCGAGACGTGCCGCCAGATCCACGAGCTGTGCCCGGCACGGACGTCGAGCTGCTCGTCGACGACTTTCAGGGCGACATCGGAGCGCTGCGCCAGGTCTTCGACTCCCGCCCGGAGGTTTTCGCTCACAACCTCGAAACGGTGCCGCGGATCTTCAAGAGGATCAGGCCCGCGTTCCGCTACGAGCGGTCCCTGGACATCATCGCGATGGCGTCAGAGGAAGGCCTCGTCACCAAGTCGAACCTCATTCTCGGCATGGGCGAGACCCGCGAGGAAATCGAGGAGGCCATGGCGGCTCTGCGCGAGAACTCGTGCGACCTTCTGACCGTCACCCAGTACCTGAGGCCTTCCCCGCTCCACCACCCGATCGACAGGTGGGTCAAGCCCAAGGAGTTCATCGAGCTGCGCGATCTGGGCAGGAAGATGGGCTTCGCCGGAGTCATGGCGGGCCCGCTCGTGCGATCCTCGTACCGCGCCGGGCGCCTCTACGGGATGGCGATGACGGCGAAGGGCGCTTGAAGCTGCCGCCGGGCATGGAGCAGCTGGGCGAGCCGATGGAAGCCCGGCAAGAAGCGAGCTGGCTACTGTCCAAAGGAAGGGGCTGCTGAAACCAGGCGGTCTTTGACGGCGGCCCTGTCGACCTCGCCCTCGGCGTCGAGCGGAACCCGTTCGATGCGGGCCAAACCGCGCGGAAGCTTGTACCTCGCGAGAACCTGAGCGGCAAAGGCCTGCAGCGCTCGCGAGGGTCGGCACTGCCGCGGCGTCGCACGACAGCCGCGGCGACGATTCTCCCACACCTCGTCGGGTATGCCGACCACGACGACGTCGTCGATCTTCGGATGGGCGCGCAGAACCTCCTCGACCTCCGTGGGATTGACGCCCTCGCCTCCGGTGCCGATGCGGTCCGAGAGGCGGCCGACGATCGTCACCTCGTTTCCTCCGACGGCGACGTCGCCGGTGCGAAGCCACCCGCACTCGACGAAAAGCCGACCGCGTCTGGTCGGCATTGTGCCAATAACCCGGGGGCCGATGGACGGCCCTCGCACCGGAGCTCCCCCACCGTCGCGTCGGTCTGCGTCGCCGGATCGACGATCCTCGCCTCCACGTGCGCGTACGGCCTGCCGACTGCCCCAGACGCCCCGCTGCCGTACGGTTGGAAGGTCCCCGACCCGGCGGTCTCACCGTCATGCCCCAGGCGACCGCCGGCTTCAGCCCGACTCCTTCAGCCGGTCGAGAGGGTGAGCGGAACCGGCGCCCCCGCCGACGACGAGGAGCCGCAGGCTGGTCAAATCGTGAGACCGCGTTCGGCTTCCGTGAGCGATCGCCCAGAACATCGTCGGCACTCCGAAGAAGATCGCGGCCTGCCACTGTTCGACCAGCCGGAGCGCCTCGGAGGCGTCAGAAAGAGCGCATGAGGACGACGGCGCCGCCCGAGACGAGACAGATCGAGGTGCCGCCGTTGAATCCGCCGATGTGGGCTGAGCGACGCGCCCACCACGATGACGTCGTCGACGCGCCGTATCCGAAGGCCTCCCGGAGGTTCCTGGCGGCCCGCAGAGGTTTCCGGGTGCGTGAGCTCGACCGCCCGAAGGCTTCCCGAGGCGCTTCCCGAGGTGTAGAAAATGGCGGCCGTTCCGGTCGGATACTCGACCGTGTTGAAGGACGCGCTCCCCGAGCCTCGGCAGTCCGAGACGAGCGTGCCGTCGAGTGAGGCGAGGGCCGGCGTCAGGGCGAAGTAGCCGTTGGCGATTCCCGCGCCGTAGGAGCCGTCGGCCGGGTCGTCGTCGATCACGAAGCTCATGAAGGTTCCCGTCGAGGGTCAGCTTCCCCTCGCCGCAACCGTCGCGTCCGCGAAAATCGCCCGGGGCGAGCAGAAATCGACGATCTCCTGGACCTCGTTCTGCGCCAGCCTGAAAGAGACGGGGACGAAGACTGCGCCCAGCCTGGCGCACGCGATGTAGACGAACAGGTGGTAGGGAGAGTTGTGCGCGACGAAGAGCACCCTGTCCCCCTTGCTCACGCCGGACCGTGCGAGCAGCTGGGCGAGCTGGCGCGTCAGATGGGCGGCCTGCGCAACGGTCCAGCGCCGGTCGCCGTAGACGACCGACAGTGCTGCAGGCCGGCTCCACTGCCGAGCGGTCGACGGGCGAACCCGCGTTGTACGAGGGAATCGTCAATCGTCCAGGTACCGCAAGATCTGCGCGAGCGCCCAATCGTCGGCGATCGAGAGAGTTCGCGGACCGAGTGCATGGACAGGGAGCGGAACGCCGACGTCCACGGTGTCGATTCCCAGGCGGGCGGCCGTCAGCGGGCCGATCGTCGTGCCGCAGGGAACCGAGTTGTTCGAAACGAGATGTCTGCACGGGCTGGTCGGCGTCCGCAGCCGCCCGCAGCCACAGGGCGCAGCCGGTCGAATCGGACGCGTCAGCGCTGGTTCGCGTTCGTCTTGACCATGGGCCCGCCGCCGGCCGTCGGATAGTGCGTCGGGTCGTAGTAACCCGGATAGTTCAGGGTTGATCGAGTGCCCGGCATCGGCGCTCATGCGTCGTGCGCGCGAGCATCCGAAAGTACTCGTCCTCGCTCGCGCCCAGCATCAGGCCGTGCGGCGCAAAAGCCGATTCGAGAGCGGGCCGGCGGCGCCGTACTGCAGGCCGACTTCCTCATGGTCAAAAGCCGCATGCACGCGATGCAGCGGCTCTGGGCGGCCAGTCCTCCTCGGCCGCCAGGGCGCCGTCAAGCCGGCGTGGACAGACACGAGGTTGTCTTGCCGCCCGCCGGCCAAAAACTCGCCCGAAAATGATCTCCGGCCGTTGGACGTCGAGGGCGTACGCGCGTCGATGGCGGCGATGCCCTCGGCGAGATTCCCGCGCTCTGCGCTATCGTCGCAGCGATCGACCGCTCGCCGTGCCGCACACCGGCTGGAGATGCCTCTGCCTGTCGAGGCGTCAGACGCTCGTCGACAGAACGGTCGAGGTGCGGGCGAGCTGCGGAATCGTCATGACCGGCCCGGTTGCGAACAGCCTCTCCTCGCCGTCGACGGCGGTGACTCGCCAGCGATCCCCGAGGTCGCGGTTGAGCCCAAGAGTTGGCGAGAAGGCCGCCGTGAGTTTCGACGTTGACGGATGCGAGCCGAATGCCTGGAGTCTGCAACCAGCTTCCACTTTGAACGAAGGCGAATCGGTGTGAGCTCCGACGACGCGGAATCCGCTGCGCGGGCCGGCGCCTCGAGGAACGAACCAGGCGACGACAGCGCCGGGGCGGACGATGTAATGGCCGCCGGGCGCGGCGCTCCATTCGTCTTCCGCGCACTGGCGCAGGTATCCGGCGGCGTCGAGGCGCGACGCCGCCTCCGCCGCAGCGTGAAAAGCGGTCGGGGAAGCGACGATGAAGTCGCGAAGATCAAAGCGCGTGAGCGGTCGCCGAGTCCCCGTCAGAATGCTTCTGCATGATTCAACAGTCTAGTGCGCATTGGGAGCTCGCGTCGCACCAATCCCAGCGGATTGTTTTCCGGCTGCGGCGCTGCGCGGTCAGCAAGGCCGTTCCTTGCGCCTTGCCCCTCGTTGTCGGCGGTTCGCCGTCCCCGCCAGTCTGCCCGCGTCCGGCCGGTTGAAAGCCCGAATCCCGCCGGCTGGAAGCGCGTCCAGTCAGCTGGGGCCGCGACCCGCCCTCGGACGGCCTCTCCGCGCTGCCATTTTGCGGCGTCGAGAAGGACGTCGCGCAGCACTTTCGCGTGAGTTGTGCACCGCGTCCTTCCCAGCATAGACCAGCGTCACATGCTCGGGGCGCGGAGAGAAAAGCGGGGACGGCGCCGCCCTCCTCGAGGCTCGCGGCGATAAGCCGAGCGGAACTCGTCCCACCGTCCTGCGGTGTCCTCGTGACCACTTTCTGGGTCCGTCGAGGGGTCAGTCCTTCGCCCACTCGTCCACGGCGGCTTTGGCCGCGCACCCCTCGCGGCCACAGCTTGTCGACGACGCACGCGGGAGGCCGTCGGAGGAATCCGGCTCTTCATACACTCTCTTGAGCAGAGACGTCCCTGGGGCGGACGTCGCCGCCCTCGAGCGACGATCGCCCGCTCACTGACCGATTCGTTCGCTGCGCCGATTGAGATTCCATGCTTTCAGATCGCCTCCATGTCCAGCGTTCGACCTTGCCGGGGCGCCACATGCACGACAGCCCACGGCTTTCCCTGCCCGGCTGCGCCAGGGGATGAAAGCCCTTTCGCTCGTAAAGGGCCTGCGATCCCGGCGTCGAGGATTCCAGGTGAGGCGGCGTGGTCGCCGAGCTGCCTCGATTCCCGCGGTCGAGAGCGCGCCTCACGCCTCTGCCCTGCGCTTCGCCGACGACTCGAGGAACCCCAGGTACCAGTGCGGAAAACGCAGGCGCAGGTTTGTCGATTCCCTCTCGAGGCGGCGGACGCGCAAGGTCGATCGGCCGTAGGCCTGAGCAGCCAGCGCATTCATGCGCGCCGTCGCGATCACGGCTCGCGTCCGGGGCCGCACACCGCCGCCCCGGCGGCCGTCCCAGCACCGTCCTGAGCTATGTCCGTGACGTCCGCACGGAAGAAGAACTCCTCGACCAACCTCGAAAAGCGCGCGGAATGGCGTCTTCATACCGCTGCCGCGGCAATCGTCGCCAACGTGAAGGGATCCTCGCGAAAGGCCCTCGTCAGCTTCGACGGCTTCTCCGGCGTCGCCGGAACAGGCCGTCGATATGCTCAGCGGCTCACTTTATTTTCCTCCTCCTTCAGAATCCGGCGGTTTGCCAGACGGTTGTTGCCGGAACCGATCGTTTGCGGCATCCGGCTGTTTGCGGTCTTCTTCTGCTGCGTGTGCGCCCGCTCGCGCCGTACGTCTCGGATGCGGCGCGAGGCGACGCCAGACGCGCCACCATCAGGCCCAGCACGCCGAACCAGAGCGGGGTCACGGCCGGAGGCCGTCAAAGTGTCGCGGTCGCGCGTGAGGGGCAACGAGGATGAAAAGCAAGAACAGAGCACAGACCACGGCATGACGTGGGGCCGGGCATCTCTGTGCCCAGACGTCGCGTGCAGCCTTCGGGTCGCGCCGCCGATAGAGCGGCAGTGGCAGACGAGGATGATGACCAAACGAACAGGAAGAGCACCGACGCCAGGGCGACGACGATCTTGAGAGGCGCTCTGGAGCCCGCTCGAAGAGTGAGAAATGCGCAGAGCAAATGACGCGCACCGTGACGACGAGCCCGCGCCCGCTGGGACCCCGACGCGCGTGAGCTCGCTGGGAAGCCCTGGAGCGCCATTCGTTTGTCTGCCAGCCCGAAAAAGCATTCGCGACGTCGAATAAATCCGGGAATTGCACGAGGACGAGGCGCTGGAGAGTATGACGGCGTTCGCGGTCAGCGGCCCCGCGAGAGCCGGCGAGGCCGAAAAAGGCTGACGAGGAGAACACCGGATTGATCTCGTTCCTGCGTCACGCACGAGTCGCGCGACGCGACGACGTAGAGGAGGATCCTCACGGGGAATCCGCATTGATGGCGCGCGCGGCAGGGGTGACCCCGGGGTTGGCGGTCTCGGCAGCCGTCGTGCCGACAGCTCGATTTACAGCAAGACGGTAGCTGGAAGCCGTTGACGAATCCACGCGGCTTCAGTGGGAAACATTCCGCCGTGGCTCCACAGGTGGAGACGGGCCGTCGTCCCGTCGGCGGTAAAACCGACGATCACCATGAAGGGCGACCCCGACAAGCGCCACGATCGCCACCAATTTGACGATCGCGAGACAGAATTCGATCTCGCCGAACAGCTTGACGGAGCGGGGTTCATGTATCGGAGGGCGAGCATGACCGCGGTGGTGGGGACCATCGCGAGCCACGCTCAGTCTTCGCCGACGCCAGTACTCCAGTATCGGTGATGGCCCGACGTCAGCCATCCGATGACGACCAGCTGAACCAGTATGTCCATCCGATGAAAAAGCCGCCCGGCCCGAGGATGTCGGCGGCAAAGTCCTGGAAAGAGCGGTACTCGAAGCGTACGCGCAGCTCCCCATGGCGCGCATCACGGTAGCATGAAGCCGATGACCGCGTGACCAAGAGGATCGAAGGGCCGGCCTTTGAGATCGTCTCGCCCGAGCCAGGAAAAGGCCCGTGCCGATGGCGCCGCCCAGCACCGATCAGCTGGATGTGGCGGTTGGACAGGCTGCGCTGGAGTTCCGTTCTTCCGCGGCCTCGATGACGTCTTCGCTTCGCGTCGCCTCGGTCATAGATTCCTCTCTTGAGGTGCCGCACGGGTCTCTGCGTCGGCGTCTCGCTGCTTGTCGCTGCGGAGTTCGCTCCCGGCCGCGGCCTCCGTCAATCGTCGATCGACGCTGCATTGCATGCGCAGCTCGGCACTCGGGCGTTTTCTCAGCGTTGTTTCAGCGGGCAGAGCCGTCTGCCTCCCCGACGAACCGGGCCCGCCGCCGATGACCGGAAGCTGTGGCCCCGACGCCTGAGCCCGCCGAGAAGCACGCGTCGAACCCACGCGTCTTAGAGTACAGCATTTCGAGGGCGCCGCCGCGCCGAAGCGACGCCTGGCGCCGTCCACCCGCGAGATGTCAAAAGGACGCGGCTCTTCTGAGGTTTTTCGCCTGCGCGTGAAAGAATTCCGCCAAGGACGTTGTCGCCTCCTTGAACGCCGGAAAAAAGCCTGGGATCGGACTGTATGCAAGTCACATCGGCAGAACGCATACGGCCGCCGAGCGTGCCGCGCAAGGCCGAGCCTGCTGCATAGACGACATCGAGCGGCGGCGCGCGGGCGGCCGAAACGAACGGCTGGAAAAGCGGCTGCGTCGGCAGGAAGCTTCCCGCCCGCCGAAGCGGTGCGCGAGCCGGCGCGGACAGCGGCTTTCGTCATCAGACATAGGCTTTCGTCATCAGCCATAAACTTCGAAGAAACTCCATGCGAGGAGCAGTCATGCACGGCCCGGGCGACGTCAGGGTCGAAGACCTCGACATCCCCGCCGTCGTCGAACCGACCGACGCCGTCATCGAGGTCGCCGCCGCCTGCATCTGCGGATCGGATCTGTGTGCGTACCGCGGCCTCGAGCCGTCGGGCGGACGGCCGATGGGTCACGAATACGTGGGAACGGTCACCGAAGTCGGGGACGCCGTGGAAAACGTAAAGGTCGGCGACTTCGTCGTCGGCTCCTTCTGCCTCTCCGACAACACGTGTGAGATATGCCGCTCCGGCTACCAGTCGCGTTGCGTCGACGGCGGCTTCGTCCAGGAACAGGCTCGGTACGCGCGAATCCCGCTGGCCGACGGAACGCTCGTCGTCGTTCGGGAGGCGATCCAGGGACGAGGCGACCCTCGCCTCGCTTTTTGGCCGCATCCGACGTTCTCGGAACGGATGGTTCGGCGCCGATCGCCGCCGGTGCGGGCCAGGCAAAACGATCGCGGTCGTGGGCGACGGCGCCGTCGAGCTCATGGCCGTTCTGGCCGCAAAAGCAGCTCGGCGCCGAGGATCGTCGCCATGTCGCGCCAGGGACCGCGCCGCGCTTGCGCGAGTTCAGCGCCACGGACGTCGTCGCCGAACGCGGCGACAGGAGTAGCCGCCGTCAAGGAGCTCACGGGAGGCTTAGGGGGCCCACGGCGTGGTCCGAGCCGTCGGCGCAGGAATCGATGATGCAGGCCATCGGGGCGTGCCGTCCGGGCGGGCATGTCGGATACGTCGGCGCGTCTCCACGGCGTCTCGCTTCCGGGCCAAAGCTGTTCTTCGCCGAGGTCAATCTGCTCCGAGGCCCCGCCCCGTCGCCGGTTCCTCCCCGACCTCATCGACAGGATCCTCAGGGCGAGATAAATCCGGACAAGGGTCTTCACCCTTGTCCTTCCCTGGACGACGCCGCGGGGGCTACAAGGCGATGGACGAAGGCGCGCCGTCAAGGCGCTTCTCCAGCCATGACGAACGCCCTGAGCACGAATCCTTCGCAACAGCGCCGCAAGCAATGGGGAGCCCGCAAAGGGCTCCCCATTCGCTGACGCCTTTTCCGCCGAACCTGCGCGGGCTCAACCAGACGCTTTGACGTTGCGAGCGGGTTCCGCGTCAAAGGGCACTTCGGGATCGGGCATGCGCGTAATTCTGTTGCGCAAGTCCCGCCGCACAATCTCGATAGCCCACATCAAACGACGTGGCCGAGCCTCGGAAAAAGTGCTCCTCGAAAGGCTGGTTCCACGGAGCGGGGACTGTGCCCATCGCCGGCATCAGGACGACGTGGAACAGAACCCACAAGGTCAAGCCGCATGCCGCCCCCTGCCACAGCTTTACCTTCGGATGCTTCTCCGCGATCAGGCAGTAGGCGAGCGCGAAGAATATGGCGAAGGAAAGTGGATGGCGAAGAGTATATGGGAAGCTCGTTGCCGTTGAAGGCCACCGTCGTGTGGCTCGCCTCGGGCGACATTCCCAGCTGCTCCGAAGCTCCTGCAGGAGGATTGGTGGCGTTGCGCTCGGGCGTTCGCGGCGGGAAGAGACCTCGACCAAACTTGACGATCGCGAAAAACACGCCGCCGACAAGGCCGGCGACGGCGGCAGCCTTATAGTTGCGTCTGGACTTCGGCGTGGTGGTCAGCAGGCTTTTCAAACCCATGAGCGTCCTCCTGTCGATGATCGCGATAGGCACACCATAGACGGCAATTCCCTTTGCGGCGCCGTCACACGCTGTCGAAGCCCAAGCTGGCCGCTCCTTCAGAAGGGCGCATCGGCTCCCAGCGGGATGCACGGCCCGCGCGGAAGGCCTCAGTTCGCCGTGTCCCATACCGTTATAGGGCGTCCGTCGATGTCGGTGAAGGACCCCGCCGCGATCGTGATGAAGTCGATGAGCACCCAGACTGAGGCCGCCGATCGTGAAGATCATCGCGACCGCGGTTCCGGTCTTTCCGACGTGCGAAAACGGTGGGCGCCGAATACGCCGAGGAACCAGGCAAGCAGCAGGGCGACAAAACGGAAAAACGGGGCCAAAGGCGGCGGGAAGCCGAAAACGAAACTCGGGCGGGCGCCGCGAGCCGGTAGCTCGTACCAGTCCATCGAGAAGGAGAACCATGGCAGCCGGACTCGCCGCCCTTTTTGGACGACATCGCGCCCTCGTCAAACTCACCGCCTCCAGTTTGGACGACGTCGCAGCGGGAGTCGCCAAAGCAGGGTCGAAGCTATAGCGGTCGTCGTCGGCGACGGCGGTCACGCACACCATACGTCGAGGGCATCGATCCCAAACGCGAGATTCCATCATCAAAAAGAATCGCGAGGATCGCTCGTCAACAAGAGCATCATCTTGGTCAGAGCGCTCCTCTTGTCGTCTTTCGCCGTGGGCTCTGGCTCCTTTGCTGATGGTCGGCGCTCCTATCTCTGTTTCGAGGGGCGCACAAGATCTGGGGCAAACTTGCAGGACACGAAAGCCATGCGGCAGTCACGGAAGGCGGCCAGGCGGAGGACACGATCGTAAGGAACGCCGTGCGCACCGACTTCATCCTCTCAACTGAGATCGTGGTCATCGCGCTCGCCGAGATCGCCGAACAGCCCATCGCCTACCGAGCCGCGATTCTCGCGGTCGTCGCCGTCTTGATCACCGCTTTGGTCTACGGGATCGTGGCATGCCTGGTGAAGATCGACGACCTCGGGCTGCACATGGCCTCAAGGAGCTCCGCCACGCGAAAGACGGGGCAGCTCGTCAAGGCCATGCCGAGGATCCTTTCGGCGATCACCGTGATCGGGTCGCCGCGATGCTGTGGGTCGGCGGCCATCTGCTTGTCAGCAGCGGCGACAGCTCGGCTGATCCGCGCCGCACGACGTCGTCCACAGCCTGTCCTCTGCAGTGCCCGCAGATTCTATCCGTGGACAGTCGAGACGTCCTGCTCGCTGGCGGTCGAGTTCGTCTTCGGCAGCCTCATCGTCGTGGCCTGCAGGCCGCCGTCGGCCGCGTCCGCAGAGCTCGGCGGCTGATCCCGTCCTGTGAACAGCGTAGCGAAGACCTCGGACCCCGGGGCCTGGTCCTCGGACGCGCTTTCCCGAGGAGGACGAGCACGCGTCGAGTTGCTCCCGCCCGCGCCTTGTCGGCCGCACGAGCGTGAGCGCGGAGACGAGCAAAAGCCTGCACAATCTGCGCCAGCCGCGCGGTTTCGGCGCCGTCGGCCCGAGGAAAACGGGCGCGAGATGCCGTTGCGAAGCGCGCTGAGCTGTTCGTCCAAGTGACTCCGGACAATGGATCGACGTCGGGATCCCCGCCCAGATCGGACGAAACGTTGATGACATCTTCCGTGAACGGCGATGAAGGACCGCCCGGAAAGAATGGTTTGCGCAGGTGCTTTCATGCATCGACGATCGCTCCGCGCTCGACCCGTCCGTCAGGGAGCTCGGGCCGGGAGCCAGGACTTCGTCTGCAGCAGCTGCGAAGCGGGCGATGAACGAGCGCGCTTCGAACCGAAGCACGTGATAGATGCTCGACCTGGCGATTCCGCGGCCTCCTCGATCTGCGCGATCGAGGCCGCCTCGTAACCGCGCTGCCAGAACACTTCCCTGGCGGCGCGGATGACCAATCCGAGTTCGAAGCAGCCGGCCGTCCATGTTTTCACCCCGACGTCGCAGCCAGGCGGGCCTTCATAGATTCTATGTTTTGCAGCCGCCTGCGACCCGGGCTCATTCCGCTCCCACGAGTCCTAGGGCCGCAAGGAAAGATCACTGCTGGGGCGAGCTTGGCCGACAACTGATAGATTGACACCGTATTAAATAACGCAACGGAGCTCACGCAGCGGATCACGCACCCGATCGCGCGTCAATGCAGCTCTCCATTGCATCGCGCGCAAAGGAGCCTATTACATGGCCAAATATGTCGTTCCAACGGCGCCCGTGCATTCGTTCGGCATCGACACTCTGTTCTTTTCCGTGACTGACTCAAAGGGCGTCGTTGAATCGTCGACACGGGTGTTCGTTCGGCTCTCTTAATACTCCACGACGACCTGATGGCCTCTCCCACAACATCATCCGTCACCCTGAGATGCCCGGCGCGGCTTTCAAACTTCTCTGGGACACTGTCCGCAAGGAGAGCCTTTCGCCGCCGCCGTGAGGAATCTTACGCGAACGGGTCCGAGTGACGTTTTCTTACAATCACTCCTGCCGGGCAATCGCTATCTCGGTTCGCGCCGCGGCATGCGAGGACCTTTTCGCGGCGACGAACGGCCTCTACAGCAGTCCACGCGTTCGAGGCCGGCCTGAAGGAGAATGGGGCAAGCCGCAGGAGGCCGCGGCGTCCGGGGCCCCGAAGGCTGCGGAGCTGCTCAAAAGGTCTGGGGTTTGCAGCGACGAAGTTTCAGAACGCCGTGCTGCCGGCCGAGGTCGCGGGCGCGAGGCGCTCGGCCGGATTCCCGCGCAGGCCGAATGCCCAGGGCGTTCTCCGCGACGCGCTGGAGACGATTGAGGGCGTCTACAACGAACTCGCCGTTTGGGTCGACGAGCGCAGCGACCTCGCCGACCTGTCGACCGAACTGCATCGGTGGCCGACGAAATCGAAGGCCGCTTGTCCGACGCCACGGTCAAGCCCGAGACGATCGAGACGATTTCCGCCCACGGCCCGGCGATGCAGCCTCATCGAACCGCTTCGGGTGTGGACGTCGATGCAGAGCATCGTCGCCTCGACCCTCACCCGTTTGGTCGAGTCTTTGCGCGAGCTGGAAAAGACGAGTGCGCGCACGCGCTTTCCGGTGGCGCTCGCCCGGCTGCACACGACGATGCTGGCGACGTTCATCGCCGAGCTCATCGACAACGGCGACAATTCAAGCGGTCGGTCGAAGCCATCGGATGCTGACCGAGGCCCTGCGCCAGGGCTCTACGAGATGGAAGGCAGACGCGGCATTCCGTCGGCTGGCGAGCAACACCGTGCGGAACGTCGGTCAGGCCACCTCGATGCTCGGCATTTCCAAGCCAGGTTCTCTCGATGCAGACTGACGGCCCAGTGACGACGCTTCCCGCGACGTCGCAGCGTTCCGATGCCCAGCATCTCTGAGGAGTCGTCGCTTTCACTGGCGAGATTCTCAGCGACTCGGCGACGCCTTGCCGCTCGCTGCACGCCTTTGGTGGCAAACGGCACGATTCAACTCGCATGAAGGCGTTGGTGGACCGCGCCGAATATGGCAGCGCGCCTCGCGCAAGGCTGACTCGTGCGCACCGGGGCGGGAACCGACATGTTCGGTCGGCCCGCCCTTCTGCCAGACCCTGCTGCAGCCCGAGAGCGACGGCACTGCAGCGAGGCGACGTCGTTTTCAGTTAAAAATCCCGAAGAATCAGCGCCTCTTTGGATCTGCTTCGCAGCGCGTTCCCCAGGCCCTTTCCATTTTGCTTTCTAGACCGCTGTTTCCAACGCGCCCTCGATTCAGGAACTACGTGTCGATGCGAGGGTTCCTGCGGCGCGCTTTCCACGCGGGACGTTCCCCTGCGCGACAGGCCTTCTAAGCGGGCGCCAGTGTTTCTCTACGCGAGGACAATGCGGCGGCAATATGCGGCGAAATCACCTCCACGACCGCCAGATGGCCTTCGCGAGTGTCCGTCTTCGAATCGATCTTCGACGTCCGCTCCAAACCTTATTCCGTAGGCGCAGCACCAGCGAAGTTGAGCACGATCTGGCTCCGTTCATTTGTCGAAATTGGCTTTTACATGCGGAAAACGCCCTGACATCCACGAGGCTACCCGCTCAAACGATCAGTGGATGCGATCGACAGAGCGTAAACGATCATCTCTCTGAAGGCCGAGTCGGGGACCGCAGAGATTTCTGCCTCTCAACGCGGACGCGGACAGAGCGCGCTGAGAAAGGCACTGCACCGGCCCGGAAAAGACGGGGCCGGCCAGCCATTCCCAACGGCAGACGAACAAAGCGGAAAACCAAGAAAACGCAGGGAGTGGATTCTCGACAGCGCTGGCCTCGGGACGTCGCCGACAATCATACGCGGGCGCAGAGCGGGACCGGAAGCCGTGAGCGTCGCAGCCTCGCGCGTCTGACTCGGCGTCGCGGCCGTGACAATACGCCGCGATCTCGAGGTTGGCGCACAAGAGCCTCGTCGCCCGTGTTCGACGGCGCGCGCACGCGCCCAAACATGGAACGGCCCGCCTTTCTTCGACGCCAGGATCTGGAGGCGAGCATCTTTGGCGAGGCCACCGCCCGTCTGATCGACGACGGAAGCGCGTGATCCTCGACAACGGAACGACCTGCGACCTCGTTGCGGAGAATCTTGCCGGACGCGACATCCACGGTTCTCGCGTTGAGCTTTGCGTGCCGCCTGTGACGTTAGCGGAAGCGCGCCGGTGCGCGTCGTCGTCGCGGCGCGGTCGAAACGCAGCTTCGCTCGCCATGCTCGCGAGCGTCATCTGACGTCGTGAGGGATTTTCAGCGCCGGCGTCGCCGTTCCTCAGCGCTTGCGCGGCGATCCGTCTCGCCAACGGCCTCACGTGCACATCAGCCGTCGGACGCGACGCTCGACGAAATATCCTGCAAATCGACGCTGGGCCGTACTCGGCCAGCCCACGCAAAACTCACGCTCTTTCGCGTCCACGTCGCTGCCCTCGAGGATCTTGCGGAGCTTCTAGCGACGTCGGACATCCCAGAAGAATCCCTGGCCGACCTTCGCTCGAGCAGGTGCCGATCACGATCACCGATTAGCGCGGTCCAAAACGCCGACGCGCCTAAGCCCAGGCTAATCGAGCGCCGAGGCCCATGGAGCCCGGGCGCAAGAGCCTCAAAGCGACCGGACCTGGAACTCAGCAACCGGACGCAGAACAAAGAACGACCCGCAAAAGCCTCGAAAACAAGGACGCCGGGCCCTCGCGGCCGCAGGCCCGGCGTCACGCTACTAAACAGTTAGGCCGGAAGAGAACGGCAGAGTCCATATCCGGCGGCCCCGCCACGATTTTGACGTGCACAGCTCTATGCAAGCCGGCGGGCCGCTGCGACGCGGACACGCCCGTTACGGATTCGAAGTTCATTCGGCTGCGCTGGGATGCGCGTCATGTCCGCCGGAACGATACTCACTTGTCGAATTCCTCGTTCGTGAGAATTCAGCTCGATAGCCGATTCCACGCAGCGACGACAGCACTTTTGTGCGCGTTCTTGGCGATCTTCGAGAGGCTTTGTCATGTGGCCGATGTGGCGGTTGAGGGCGAGTTTACCACCGTGAGTTCTCGTCCAGATTCCTCCTAATCTTCTCGCGGTTCAGCTCAGTGCGTACGCGCAATGCGAATCGAAGCGGCGCAGGCGTCGCCGATAGGCTGGATCGACTCGAGATCGCCCACGCCGCGACCGGCTTAGACACGTTGGGCTGGACATTGCCCTGCCGATCGGCGAAAGCCACCGTGGCGTCGTTGCCGAACGCTTGGTTGCGACCATCGTCCTCGCCCTCGCACCGTCGGTTGACTTTCCCCGGCATGATCGAGCGGGCTCGTTCTCCGGGATCAGCAATTCGCCGATGCCGTTGCGCGGGCCGAGATGCGTACTCCAGCGCACGTCGTTGGCGATCTTCATCGCCAGCGCGTCGGCCGCATTGCTTGCCAGCGAGCCAGACCTGCACAAAGGGGCGTCGTGAGCCGAGGGAGCCGCCAGAGATTGGAGAGCCTGCGTGAATTCGATTCCGTCTCTCCTCCTTTGATCTTCTTGGCGGTCGATTCGCCGAATCGCGGATGGGCGTTGAGCCCCGTGCCGACGGCAGTCCCTCGATCCGCCAGCTCGCGGGCGCCGAGGTCAGGCCACCGGATGCGGTCAGGCGAAGTCGATCTGGGCAGCACCCGAACACTTCTGGCCGCAGATCAGGGTGGCGTCCTGCAAGTAACGACCGGCCTACCGCGACGACGTCGTCGTATTCGCTGGCCTTCGCGACGTCAAGGTGTCGCGAAAGGCGGCAGCGGACCTTCGGATACATGGCCGCCAGCTCTGTCACCACAGCAGTGGCTGCATCGCGGTGGGAACGTGTCGTTCGAGGACTGGCCCGGCGGTTTACATGGTCGTTGGGTGGGCGACAAAAGGGCGTAGCCTGACGCCCCTTCTCGCCTCCCGCGATCTCGGTGGCGCGATTCGAGATGACCTCGTTGGAGTTCATAGCCGACTGCGTACCGGACGTTTGGAAGACGACAGGGAAACTCGGCGTCGGGCTCTCCGGCGATGACCTCGATCCGCCGCCTGGCGATGAGGGTCGGCGATGTCCTGCCGGCAATTCCCCAGTTCTTTGTTTGCGAGCGCCGCGGATTTCTTTCAAGACGCCCAGCGCGTGGATCAGCGGGCCTGCCACACGGGGTTTCCCTGCCGATGTCGAGTTGTGGAGGCTGCGTTCGGTTTGCGCAGTAATGGTCGGCGGGGGACCTCGATGGCTCCCCATGGAATCGGTTTCCGTGCGCGTCGTCGCGCTGTTATCTGCCATGCCACTGAGGGTAACGGCGGGCCCTACGGCCGTCAGGTCGCAGTCCACAGGGCATGCCCGCCACGCTGCCGAGTCCGTTTAAGTCGCCGACGATTCTTTCAGGCATTCTCGACTCAGAACAGACAAACCTCACTGAAATCAGACGATATTCAATCTTCAGAGGTCCTCAGCGACAAGTTCCTCCAACGTGAGAATCTCAGACCACCGGACGACTCGACACATACACACCGCTATAATGAAGGGCGGCCATGGCCCGCCGAGGCTGCTCGCACAGCCTTGCGCATCTAAATCTCGTTTCCGAGGCCGTCTCGGGCGAAACATCATATCCAGCCGGACTGGGCGCCGTTTCCGGATCGCACACCTGGGAGGTCCGTCGTGATTGAGCTGCGCAGTCGTTGAGGCAGACCTCTACTTCGCTGGCATTGGATGCACGCAAGTGTCAGCGGGTGGGCCCTTTGGGGACGCCTTGCTTCAAGGGCCCGGAAGAAGGCATCCAGATTTCATGGCGGAGGACGCCCGAGTGGTTTCGCGACACCGACGGCGCATGATCTTCGTCGACAGCAGACCGCCGGGATCGTCACGGTACGAGGAGCTTCCGCAGGGAAGCCGCTGGTGGGAGAGTCGGCATCGTCGTTTTACGACCCCGATCGATGGGGCAGGAATCGGCCGCCAGCTTTGGGAATTGTGGGGTCTCGATGATATTCGAGAAGACGGACGCCCACCTCGTGACTCTGACGACATGGGCGGGAACGAACGGATGGTGCGCACGCCGCCTCCAGGGCGAGGGTTCTCGAGTGTGCGAGGATTCCGAGCGCGCAATGGAACGAAAACGCTGGGACTCGATTCGATATGGTGTTTCTGCGCAAGGCGTGGAAAGGCCACTCCGAGCTCGGCGCGCCTTTCGCGAAGGTCGCCTCCGCGGGGCTGCCGCGCGCTGACCTTCAAACGGTAGCCGTCACTTCCTCAGCGGACATACAGCTTTGGGATGTAATTTCTCCTCATGGCTTTCTTCGCTCTCCTCCGCAAACCTGCTGTGGACCGTCGTCGCACTCACCGTTGCGTGCTGTCTGGACCGTCTTCGGCGTCCTAAAGCGCGCTGGGCCGCGCACGCGCGACGCCCGTCGACCCTCAGCGCACACCTGAGCGCACTCCTGTTCTTTCTCAGCGCTCCTGGCTTTCAGCCGTTTTTCGATCTGGTACTCCGGTGGAGCGACCTCTTCGGCTGCGCTGCGGACGCGACGACGCAGTACGGCAGCGGGCAGCTCTTGCCACGCCACAGGCCAAGGCTACGGGACGCCTTCAACGGAGCCTCAATTCCGCAAATTCACCGAGCTTCAACACCAAACCCTTACCAATTCCGCACTGTCAGGCGTTTCCGCCAGCTCCGAACAGCCCAGTGGATCACCGCGAAGTTCCGGGCGGGGATCAGACGACGACGCGTGGGCTAGAGTGTGGCTGCAACTACATGGACAATCCAAACGAAAGCCTATACAGTGATCCTGGCCTTTCCCGGGGTTCCCCAGCTCGCCCAAAGGATACGAACGGCCGATGCACACCGACGCCGACCTCGCCGCAGCCGTCAAATCAGGCAAGATCCGCGATTCGATCATCGTCTCCCGAACGCTTTTCCGCGACGCCGACACCGAATGCGGACGTACAGGGCAAGGAATCGAAACCTGGGTCTACGAAGAACGTCGTGCCGTGGGTGAAGACAAACCTTCGCGACCGAAGGGCCCGACGCCTGGGCGACCACGGATACTCTGCAGGGGCGTGGTGCGTAATATGTTCGCCGTGCGGCACGGATCTGTCATGATCCGGTTGTCGCTGCGCGCTCTTTCCCTCAGGCGAAAGCAACCAGGAAAGGCTACGTCTTGGCGGACGAAGTGGCCCGCAACAGTCCGCCCGTGAGGATCTGGAATCTCTGAGGCGCAGGAGACGGGAAGTTCCGCAAGTCTTTCGACGACTTCGCCCCGAAAGTGGTCGCCGACGTCGCTCGCGTCTGTCGAGGTGAAGGGAAGCTCGCACAAGTGGATGCGTGGACCTCCGCTCAGCGAAGGCGCTCCGAATGGCTCCGCAACGCTCCGCCTTCAGCCTCAATCCGGCTCGGCCAGCCCTCAATCCAGTTCGACGGCGAAGGCCCGCAAATCAACGCATCACTCCGACAGCCAAGCCCTCGGCCAAAACCAGTGCACCGGCGCTCGGGCCGGAGGCGGCGAAACCGCAGTGGAGCCGCGGTTCGCGGGCAAAGGCTGAGACGGCCCCGCTGGCGGCTCGCCGCACCGGGCATGCTCGCCGCGGCAATCACGCTCTTTCGGCGGGGTCGCCGCCTGAAGGATTCCACGCGACGCAGGGACTCCGGCCGGATCGCTCAACCGCAGGGCGTCAGCGGCGGCATCCGAATACGTCCGGCGGTAGCGCGTGTTCGTCGTCGGTCCGAGGTTTGACGGTCACGCAGGCGCTCCCGCGGCGGCCGAGGGGCGCCCAGCCGGCGCGGCGATCGATCCGCGCTGGCAGCGGAGAGGCGGCAGAGGGCGGTGCGCGAGGAGGAAAGCTTGACCATGAGCGACCCGGCCTGCTGCGGTCACGAAGGGCGTGCGCGCGCCATGTGATCGGGTGGGTCGTGAACCGTGCGGCGGATGGAGCCAGCCCCGCTCGGTCGCCGCTCTGTCGGCCATGTCGTTGAAAGTTCACCTGTGCGCCAGTACTTTGCACGCCTGGCGATCATTCCGGGTGCCGCCAATGGCGCCGCTCGTATCCGTAATTGTCTGCCGGTTGTGTCCTGGGCGCGAAAGGGCGGTTGCCGAGGAACGGGACCAGGCCGCCCGCGACATGGCCAGCGCAGTAACTACGTGCTTGCAGCGAGATGTCCGACCTGCCTCGTGATTGATGACGAATCGCGCAGCCTCCGGGTCGCGCGCGGCGCCTCCGATCTCGAAAGATCAAGAACCAGCGGCGACGAAACGTCGATGTCCGTGCCCGGAGGCGTGAAGCGTTGATCCTGCCATTGCCGAGGAGGACATACGCGTCGGGCACTTTTCGCGGCCCGTCCGCTCGCCGCTTCGACGACCATCCGATATCCTCGAAACTGCGTCGGACTCATGCGCACGCCCGCGAACGCAGATTGGCATAGAACAAAGGCTCTGACTCCCCAGATTCCCACGGCGACGCAGATCATCACAAACAGGACGACGCCGAAGATGTCCGCCGACGTTCTAAAGCGCCCGCCAGCCCTTGGGAAGAAATCTGGTAGCCTTTGCGACAGGCCTCGAATCCGCCCTCGCACGGCGTCCGGGGCGGTGAGCAGCCACCAGTGAAAGCAATGGCCCGAGGTTGCAAAAGTCTTGCGCAGACCCAGAAGACGCAGCTCCCACGGGTGGCGCAGCGTGCGCGTCAAAAAGAAGTCCATGAACCGTAGGGCCGTTCCAGATCGACGGCTGCGAGATGCTCATGTGCTTGCGGTACCAACGGAGAACTCGGCTCAAACGAAGATGAGGCCGCCCTCCGCTTCGGTTTTGCAAAGAGGCTGCCCGACGGTTGAAACCCGGCCTCGTTCGGGGAGCACGGCTTCCAGTTCGAGCGGCACAGCCCTCGATTAGAAGGGACCGGCTCCCAAGCAGACATGTTGGGGCCCGGGCGTCACGCTCGCAGGCCCCAAAGGTTGCTGCGGATGTCACGCATCACCCTGAGCGCAATGGCGGCATCGAGACCTGATCAATCGACTGCCACCGGCGAGACGAAAATAACTCTCAGCGCGACGGTGCAGTCGGCCAAGGACTCGGGCATGAAGCTCGAATCGATTACCTGGTCTATTCAGCTATTCTCGTCGCGAGATCGTTGTATCGCGGCGCTGGAACTGAGCGCCATACTCGTCTGTATTCGGTCCACGCGGTTCTCCAGCTCTAGTCCGGCATGGTTGAAGAACTCGGGTTGGGAGCGCCGCGACGCGAGCAGTTCGCTCTGAGCGGCCCCGACTGTGCATTCGTTGCCGCGTAGGATTCGCCTCGAACGGCAGAAACGATGCCGTAAAGGCGATTGACGCCACGGCAGCGATGCCAAAGTCTTCATCCGTATTACCTCCTATACGTGATGTCTATAAACACTCAGCCGGAGAGCCTTCGAGCTTCCCCAAAAGTAGGGAAAAACGAAGTCTGCCAGACTGACTTTTGCCCGTCTTTTCAATACGGACAAGCCCAGCTGACGCACAGCCACTGCTTGAGCCTGCATCGGGCCTCGGCAGCCGCCAATCGAGGAGATGTGCGTCTTGACCGTCGATTCTTGGACGTACAGCTCGCGGCTATCTCCAGTTGGAATGCGCCTGGCACAAAGCCTGAGGAACGTCCATTTCCCGCTTGGAGAACTGGACGTTGACCCCGGAATCGGGTAAAGGAGGCACCAGGTAGTTCTTCCAAGCGCGACGTCGGCCCGGGAGAGACGACTGTTCGCGGAGGACACTTCTCTGATGCTCCTGTGACATGTCTTCGGGGCGTGTTAACTTCAGGAAGGCGCCGGCCCCAGCGCAGACGCAGAGCATCGCTTCGTCGTCGTCAAAGTGGTGAGCAAGGATCTTCGTGTCGGGATGGGGCCTGACCTGCTCGCTGGCAGTGCTGCCGTCCATGAGAGGCATGCGGACATCCGTCACGAGGATGTCGAGTTGAAACTGCCGACGAGCTAACAGCCTCCATGCCGTTCTCCCCATGCCGACGATCTATGTCTTCGGCGGCGTTTCCGATAAGTCGCGACGTTTTGCGAACCTCGTCGTCGTCGTCACTGACGACCCACCTGACCACTTTCTTGCGATCCGCGCCGGCCGCCGTTGCGGGTGCCTCGCGCCAATCGTTCGGATTCTTTCATGTTCGCCTCTCTGGCTTTCAGCCGTGCGGGGGATGGATACGCGAACGATCCACCGGTCGGAAACGTGAGACTCGAATCATCCCGCCAAGAACCTCTACACGCTCTTGTTGGCCAGCCAATCCGAAATGTTTGACTTTTCGCATCCGATCGGTCGGCGGGAAAAGCCGCCAGCGCGTCAGCCCGTCGCCGGGCGAGCACAATGTTGATGAATATGGCGTCGACGGCGTAGCGCCGACTTCCACCATGATCGTCGCGGGGCCGCGACGGTCGCGCATGCTGACGATGTTCGAGCACGCTTCCGTGACTATGCGCGAAAAGGTCGCCGCCACGACCTCAGAGCCTCGGACGTCTCCGTCGACGGCGCCTGGACTTTCAGACGCAGCCTCTCCCCTTCTCTGTTCGTCGATCGCCTCCGCCGGAGGCTGTCGCGGTGGCAAGAGAGGTGGCCGACGTCGGCTGAACGCTACGTCAAGGCGTCGGCGCGCAAAAGCTCGAGCATATGCCTCAGATCGGCCGTTGCGCGCGCGGTCCGCACCCGCGATGAACTCGGGTCCTCAGCAGACCGGTCCCTCCACTTGCGAGATTTGGCCGCCTCGGCTCTGCGAGCGACCATCGTGGCCGAATGAGACGGCGGTGTCGTGAAGCTCCCGCGCGATGGCTCGGCGCTGGGCGGCCAGCTCGGCCGCCATCTCTCTTCGAGTTTGACGTTCGCAGGCGCTGGCAGCGCAGCGAACTCGCCGACACGAAAATCATCTCGAACGCCAGCACACGAGATTTCCCGCCCAACGAGTTTCTCTTGATCCGCCGCGCTCGTCGCCGTTCACGGCGACGACGGACGCCGGGACTACCCAAGGCGTGGCGACAAAAAGATGACCGCGCGCCGCCAGACCAGATGACCATCGGTGACAAGGAACGCATGGACATCGACGACAGCAGAGATCGTTATGTCGGGGCGTCAGCCAGACCATCGCGAACGCGACGGCTTCGACGCGACGCCGGCAACCGGATACCTGCCGGACGAGGCGACCACAACGCACGCCGTCACCGCGACGGCATTGGGTAGAGATTCCAACGTCGGGGGCCCAGAAGAGGGTGAGAACAAGCAGGGTCGCCCGAGGACAGCCCACAAAAGCGCGAAGCCGATCGCGCGAACAGCTGAGCGTCTTCGGCGACGTCGTCAGCCGCCCCAGCCGCACCGTCGCCCGCGGCTCGCTGGCGGAACCGGGTAGAACGTTTTCGGTGAGATCGCTCGACCACTTCTGCGGCCCGTTCCATATGCACTCCTCCACAGCGCTACTACCGTGCGTCACGCTTGCCCCAACGCGACGCGTTCTACGGAATAACAGGTTTACCGGCATAGTAACCGTTTGAATACGCAAAGCTTCGAACATCTGTGTGACGGTATTTCCAAAGTTCTGCGAACAACGATACAACCACAGTGCGTTGCGTTAGTGGGGTCGAAACTTTGCAGGTACATGCAAAAACATTTCCAAACATCAAGACGGAAACACGTATGCTTCAACATTGGTCAAAATCCAGCTTCGAGAGATTTTACTGGCAAAAATCAATCCTCAGGACGCCCTTCGCACCTCTTTGTTGCACTTTGCCAGTCCTGCTGGCCTGGGCGTGACCCAACCTGCGAGACTTCCCTCGGGCGGCGTCGTTGGCCTTATCTGCAGGCTGTTTCCGATCAGTCGAAGCCGACCTGGGGCGATATCAGACACGCCAGGATGAGCATGGAGCTGTCGATGCTCATTGCGATCGTCGCCGCGGCCATCGGCGAGTGGCTCGGCCTTGGTCATCATCGCTTTCGTTCTGGCCGCCGAAATTCTCAAAGACCTGTCCGTCGAGCGGGGCGACGCTGACCGATCTCATGGCCTTCCTCCGCAGACGGTGCGCATGCGCGACGGCGAGCGCGTTCCGTCCCTCTGGCCGACGTCGAGCCAGGAACGTCGTCATCGTCAGCCCGGTACGGCATCCCGTGGACGGCGTCGTGACGGCCGGCGAATCCTCGTCGACCAATCCGCGCATTACGGGCGAGCCGCTCCCGGCGGACGTGGGAAGCAGGGGACGCCGTTTTCGCCGGATCGATCAATCTGGTCGGCGCGCTGGAAGTTCGCGCCGAGCGGGTGGAGGAATCCTCGTATGGCAAAAATCGTCGAAGCGATCAGGCGGGCGCAGTCTTCGCGGGCCCGGTCGTCGGGCTCGCCGACCGATTCGCCGCCTACCTCGTCTACATCGCGCTCGCCGCTGCGGCGGCGACCTATGTCGCGACCTCGAACTGGACGACGACTATCTCCGTGGTCGTTGTGGCGGGGGCGTGCGGAATCGCCGCCGGAACTCCCTCGCCGTTCTCGCCGCGATCGCAAGGGCGGCACAGCGGAGCGTTCGTCCAAAGACGCGCGCGCTCGGAGCGCTCTCGAAGTCGAAACCGTGGTCTTCGACAAGACGGAGACGCTGACATCAGGCGCACCGTCGTTCAGCGCATCGACGCCGTCCCAGGAATCGACGAAGAAGAACTGCTGTTTCTGCTGGCGACGGCGGGATCCTATTAGAGCACCCGCTGGCAAGGCCGTGGTCGAGCATCTCCGCGAGCGCAGGACGGCCGCAGAGGCGCCCGACTCCTTCGAGTACCGCCCGGGCAGGGTCAGTCGCGCACGGTCGGAGGCACATGCTGTCATGCAGCACTCCTCGCTCGTTTGCGGACGCCCCGATTCCGGCGGCGACGTCGAGCTCCCATTCACGTGGTGAGCGTGGACGGCGCGTACCGCGCCAACCGCAATCTTGGCGACGCCGTTCGGCCCGGCGCGGCAGGCGCGGTCGCCGAGACTGAAACGCATGGGGCTGCGAGGTCGCCATGGTGACCGGCGACAGGGGAGGCGCCGCGCGGGCCGTCGGCGCCCGGCTCGGCATCGACGACTGCCGAGCGGGGCTTCTTCCCGAGCAGAAAACGGCCTTCGTCGATTCGTTGGAGGGGCCGCGGGGCTGCAAGGTGGCGATGGTCGGCGACAGCGTCAACGACGCGCGTCGCTCGCCCAGGCCGACGTCCGGCATCGCCATGGGCAGCGGACCGACGTCGCCCGGAGACAGCGCGGACGTCGTGCTCGTCGCCTCCGATCCAGCGGACCTGTCTCGACCGTGCGCGTCGCCCGGCGTGCGCGAGACGTCGTGACGTTCAACTTCGTCGCACCGTCGCGGTCGATCTCGTCGGAATGGCGCTGGCTGCGGCGGGCATCCTCACGCCGGTGCTCGCCGCGATCGTGCACGTGGGAAGCGAGACGGCCCTATCGTCTGAACTCCACGGCTCATTCCCGGAAAAAACGGCGCGAAGGCGTGAGACGCCGCGGAAAACGATGGGGACGGCGCCGAGGCAGAGGATTCGAGATGTGCTCGCGCCGAGAGATTCAAGCCGGATTCAAGCGGCGCGCGGGCTCGAAGGCCTGCGCCGCGAACAAGAGCTCGCCTCGGCGCCGAACCCCGGACGGGCCAGCGCCGAGACAGGCGCTTACGCCGGAGTGACCTCGCGGATGCGTCTGTGCGAGGATGCGCCGGCGGAAAACTGGGATCGCGGGATCCGATCGGCGACCTCCTCGCCGATGAGCCCGAAGAGGTCGCGAGGATCCTCGGGATCGGCTATGAGGTCGATCTCCTCGTGAAATCCCGTGTCTTCAACGGCCTTCTCCAGAATAGCACAGCGCGGTGAAATCCTCTATGAGCAAAAGCCGACGAGGTCGAAAGATCGTCGCGGTCGGCGCCGGTGCGGCCTCCTTGGGCCGGCGACGACCTGCCAGATCTCGGTGACGAAGTAAATCCCTCAGGCTTGGCCTGGATCTCGCCCTCGATGCGCGTCTGCTCGGGATATTCCTGACAAACACCGGCCCAAGGTCGAGGATGCGGTGGTCCAGCTCCGTCTTGCCGGGGCAATCGCCTCCGATCCCGTTGATGTGCACGCCGGGCCGCACGTCTTCGAGGGAAAGCACAGTGGCGTTGCGCTTGTCCGCTGTGCACGTCGTGATGACGTCGGCGTCGGCCACCGCCTCGGCGGCCGAGTCGGCGATATGCGTCAGTACCCCGAAGGAGCGAGGTTGCGGGACGAGCTTTTTCGCTGGCGCTGCGCGATCGACGTCGAACACGGAGACTTTGCTCAAGCCGCGGACGATCTTCACCGCGAGCGTCTGAAACTCGGACTGCGATCCGGCGCCGATAAGGCCGAGGTTGCAGGGCCCCTCGGGAGCGAGGTGCTTGGTGGCCAGGCCGGACATCGCGGCGGTGCGCAGCGCCGTGAGGATCGTCATCTCGGACTGGAAGCGAGTAGCCGTTGTGGACGTCGGCCAGCACGCGAAAGCCGTGACGGTCTGATACCCGCGTGCGGGATTGGAGGATGCCCGTTGACGAACTTGAATCCGTGGGTTGCGCCGTCGGCGGTCGGCATAGGCTCAATGACGCCGTCGCTTGGAATAGGGAGGCGACGCGCGGCCGCAGCTCGAGACTCCGGCCACCGGCGAAAATCCGCTCAGCGCATCGATCATTCCGGCAATTGCCGCTTCAGGCCGACGGATGCCAGCCACCGACGGATGTTGACGCTTACGAGCATACGTTCCCCTGTCTGTAAAGTGTCCAGTTCTGTCAACTGTGCAGGAAGGCGATATGGCGTGGCAGCAACGTAAATGCACAATTTTGGGCATTTGCGCGACACGTGACCACAGCGGTTTAGCATTCTGCTATGGCCAATTTGGATTCCTCGATCGCGCTCCTTTCCGCCCTCCGCGTGGACGGGCGCCGATCGCCGAGCTGGCTCGCGCCCTCAGCGTCACTCGCACGACGATCACCCGCCGCATCGACGCCCTGACCGACGCGGGCGTCATCGCTCAGCTTCACGGTTCGGGTGGCGAACGCCGACGCAGCCATCGGGCCATCTCCACCTCGCGATCGAGGCCCGACGTCGAGGAGACGATTAGGATGCTGCGAGGGCTTCCCGGTGACGGCGCTGCACGCGACAAACGGCGAATGGGACCTCATAGCCGAGATCACGGTGACAAAAGCTCGCCGACATCGACGTCGTCCTCTCCGCCATTCGCAGCTCCCGGGCGTTCACCGCTCCGGGAAACATCCTCCTCAGATCGGTGCTCGTAGCGGCGGATCGGCGTTCGTTCCTTTTGCGGCTCAGAGCGGCGCCCTTCGCGCCGCTCCGACGCCCTGAACCGCGATGGGGATCGATGAGAAACCTCGCGTTGGTTGAATGTTCGATAAAAATTTGCGCAAAGCGAGCGAACACTCGAAAAGGATCCGCGATGGGAACGCCTTATACGGTCGTGCGTCAAGCGTCGATAGCCGCGCTTCCGCGGCACGCATCTTTCCTTGCATCGAGACTTTCGGGCGTGGCGAGGCTATGGTCCCCTGGAGCAGCTCGACCCCCGGCGTTCGGAGGAATACAGCGACCCGAGCTTCGGCGTCGGCGCGCGCGCTACAAGTGGTCAGGGGAACAGGAAAGCCGGGGCGGGGTCGATGGCTCCTGATGCACTCGGACCCTCCCGAAAATCGAGATCGACCTGGTGTTCGTCAAACCTTTCACAATCGCAGCCGCATCGAGTTCATTCTCGACGAAAAACGCGGCGAGACCTCCGTCGAATGGCGGCTTCACGGCGAATTCAGCGGCGCGATGCGATTCTTCCGCCTGTTCTTCAACATGGACAAAAGCTGTGGGCAGGGGACCCGCAGGCGGGGCCTCGAACGCTTGCGGCAGGCAGTCGAATCGGACTAAGAGGCCAGTTGCGCCGGAAGAACCGAGACGAACGCGGCAAACAATTGAAATTCGTCGACGGCGAAGCCTTGTCGAGCTGGACGGCGAACCGCGGCCCTCAGGACGGGTCGGAGAACTCCGCCGGCACGCTCTCGACGGCTTGCGCGATCGGCGTCGATCCGTCCCCGAGGGATGACCTTGCCGATGCTCGCCGGCTCCGCGAGGACGGCCGCCGTCACCGCGGCGACGTTCCCGCCGGGAGCGTAGAGGCTGTCGCCTCGGCCACTCTGGCGTCGCGCGTCAATCTTGCCGCTCGGCTCCTCCAGCGTAAGGTCGTCCCAGCCGACGCGATCAAGCATGCGCGCGCGCCGGCCGACGCCTTCAGCCGTGCTCGTTCAGCGCAGACGCCCCATCATCGGGAACGCTCTTCGCGTATTCCTCGTGCACTCCTTTGGAAAGGCGCGTCGCAAAGCCGCTTCTTCCGCGGGAACCTGCAGCAGGCCGACGAGCAGCGCGAGAAACGCAGGCGGCAGGAAGCCGGGCCCACGGGCCGCGCAGAACGGCGTGGGCGGCGAGGATCGCCCGCCATTGCCTGCGTACATGGGATTGCGCGTGAGACGGTACACGCCGTCGCGCACGAGGCGCGAGGGCGTTCGACGTCGACCGGGTTGGCCAGAAACCCTGCCCGGTAGAAGCGCATCGACGAGGCAAACAGCAGCGCCAGCCCGCAGCACGCAATCGGCAGCGACAAAGCCCCTGCCACCACCGCGGACCGCCGGGAACGCAGGCGCCAAAGCCTGCGCGACCAGCGCCAGACGCCGAGGAACATCATGGCAGAATTCTGAGCATTGCGGGCGCCGCTCTCTCCAATGGCAGCGTCGGTTATCCCAGCAGGGCGCCAGCGCGTCAGCAGCGAGACAATCCTCGTCGCCCGTATCGGACTCGAACTCGCCGATTTCCAAACCCACCGCTTCGCCCTCGGCGAGGCCTCGGCGACTTCCGCAGTTCGGCGAGCGTCAGGCCTCGGAACCCGATACTCCGTCGGCTGGCGCCCTGGCTCCAGCACGTCGCGGTCGATGTGGACGTATACCGGGCGGCCTTTCACCGCGGAGACGACTCGCCGCGCAAGGTCGAGGCAGCGGCGCTGGTCAGCGCCCGCTCAGATCGATCGTTCCGCGTTCGGGCGGATCGACGATCTGCACGCGCCCACGAGGATCGCCTTGTCCGCTGCGAGGCCGGATCCCAGGCCGGGTCCCACAGGCCGAGCGGCCCGGAAAGCGCGAGCCCTCCCAAGTAGTCGCTCGTCGTGCTCTCCGGGCGTGTTGACGTCGGCGTGGGCGTCAAACCAGACGACGACGGCGTCGGGCCTGTGAGCGGCGACGACCGGAAGGGTCGCGAGCGCCACCGCGGCGTCCCGACGCTGACAGGCCGCGCTCCCTGCCGAAGACGCTTTTCAGCGGCGGCGGCTCGCGGCAACCAGGTCGGCTCGCGCCAGCTGGCTCGACGTCCACGGCTGAGCCGCGGCAGGCGACGGAGCCTATCGCGTGAGGCGGGGTCACAAAGCGCACGCTCAGCGCGCCGGCCAGCAAATGGGAGGCTATCATCGCTCAGTCGTTGCGGTCCCGGCTCGGCCCGCGTAATGCGTCAGCGCAATGCACTGTGCGTGCCCATGGCGACTCCCTCTGGACGAAGAAAACTCACCTACAAAGCCTACTGACGCCGTCCCCGTCGGAAAAGGCCCAGGGCCCGTGCGGCTCTAACCTTTCTCATCGGGCGAGGAGCGTCGGAGACGCACGGCCCTCGAGCATTCTTCGGGCATGCCCGCCCCCGAACAGGATGGAATCGTTGTGTGGTCTTTGCCGCGAACGCACACGCGGCTTGCGCGTTTCATTCCGATGCCGCGGTACGTGCGCAGCGCCGCGGCAGGTCGCCGACGGCGTCGAACGAACCGTCGATCCCCGCTTTGCCCGGAAGTCTTGGGAGCCGACAAGCACACCATCGTGAACTTGCTTTTCAGCCCGCGCCGGGCTGGGGCGAAATCGCTCTGGGTCAAAGCTCCCTCCGCCGACCATCAGCGCGCCGCGGTGAACAGGTCGCTGTTTTCCCGCCATGAGGAAGTTGGTTATCTCCTCGCGCCTCCCGAGAAATCCGGCGAGGCAGACATTGTCCCTACCGACGCCGTGCCGTTTGTAGACTTCGAGGATGAACGCGAAGCCAGGCGGTCGAGTCTTCGTCGCGCCACCATGTTTTCGTCGACTTGTCAGGGTGACCGGCGCAACCAGCAGCGAGTCGCGCTGACACGCGACCTGTCTAAGGACTCGAGGACGTATGCGCGCTGTCCCGCAGGCCAAACTCAGGATAGCCGCGTCTCCTGGAGGTAGAGCACGCCCTTCGGCTTCTTTCCATCTAGATGGTCGGCGTAGACGACGTACTGCTCGTCTTCCCTTGGAAGGTGAACGTCCGCTGCGGCAATGCCGTTTTGACGGCGAGACCCGCCCAGCGGAAGCGCAAGCGGCCGCGGGTGGGGAGACGGACGGAGAACGGCGAGAAAGGCGAAACAGAGGGGCGAGGGACGGACGAGGCGGAAGAAAGCGCCGGGACGGAGGAAAACACCCGCTCAAGCCCAAGGTCAAGGCTGTTGCGAAAAGAAGGCGCCGCATGGTCGTTGCTCCGATGGTCTCGCTCATGTGCATGACACTCGCAGCTACCAGCCGCGAGCACGGTGCGACGGTGAGAAGTCACCAAGTTCGCGCTCCGCCTTTGACTCATTGCTCGCGAATGCGCCGCCCTCCGCAAAAGGCGGCGATCGTCGGTTGTATTCCAAGACGTGCGGGACCGGCACGCCGCGGCGCTCGACCGCATCACCACGTCCCAATACCTGCTATCCCTCCTCGATTCCGTGACGCATATGGCGTTCGACCATCGTGCACGTCGGCCCGACCAGAACGCGTCGGAGCAGCGCGGCGGACGACGCCGGAATGGCGGTGAGCCGCCCGAGCATCGAACCTCGGGGATTCGCGCCGTCGTCTGGCCGTCGAAACGCCCTCTCAAGGCAAGCATAGCCTTTTCATCTCCGCGGTTCTCCAGCAGGCCGTCAGGCCTCCCGCGCGAAGGATCGGACCGACCGTCGCGGCCTGTTGGAGCCCGTGAAGCTGAGCCATCCGGCCAGTCTCGTCTGAGCCTTGACATGCAGTCCGGCCGCCTCAGATGCCTCGCGCAGACGGCGATCCCGGCTGTCGTCTCCGGCCTCGAGCACGGTGCCCGCGGAAAACGGTCGCCTCGATCCTCCGGCCGTCTCGGCCCCGCCGACCTGGCCCGGGAAACCTAAAGAATACTGCTCGGGCCTCAGGGGCCGTCGGCCTGCGAGGGAAGGTCCCAATGGTTGAGCATGAGAGCGACATGGCGGACCGGGCCCAGCGCCGCACGGTTTCCATGGATTTTGCGAGCCGACGCCGATCGGTCGTCACCAGACGACGTCGCACCTGACCTCCTCAGGGTCTGACGTAATCCGCAGGGTAGCAAAACTCGCCCCTGCCGAAGCTTCGCGCTTCCGGCCTCGACGCCCGCCAGGCTCGCGGCGGTCAATGGCCTTGCGGCGATCAGCGGCCTTGCGGCGATCGGCGATGCGGAGGGTGAAGGGCTCGCGATACCACCCGCTGCGCTCGGGGCGCACAACGTGGGTCACGCCGTGGCATTTTAGACAGAAGCCAGCCGTAAGTCAGGCCGATCGTTCCCGACCCGACGATCGCTATGTCCAATCCGACCTCCTGCGATTCGAATCCGACCCCGCGATTTCCACCGGGCAAACAAATCCGCCGATCAGACGGGCCGAGCGGGCCGGCCACTGGATTCCCATGCCGCAAGGCCGCCTGCGCAGCGCCGCTGGCGCCAGATCAATCCGCGTGCGGCTCGATTCCTTCGCACGTCCATCTTCTCGTTCAGCGCGGCCAAGCGCTTTCTCGGGAGTCAAGCAGCGGGTCGAGGATACTCGGCCAGTCTCTCCGCCGAGTCTTCGACGTCGGCTGGCGTCGCCCTGGACCGCGCCGTTGAAGATGAAGGCGGGCGAGAACTTCAGATGGACGAGGTTCGCCGTCTGCTGCAGCGGCTTCATGAGCTCGCTCATCGAAAGTTGTTGTACCCGCCGGCGCGATATGGCTCCGCCGGGCCGCCCGTCGAAATGGCCGAGACCCTCGCGCCCGCTCGAGCGCCTTCCTTTCGGCCCGGCAGGCCCAGTTGTGCGTGAGCACCTGGTCGAGCCACTGCTTCCATGAGCGGCGGGGTCGAGTACCAGTAGAAGGGATGCTGGAACACGATCCTTTCGTGAGCGAGCAGGGGCCTCCTGCTCCGCGACGACGTCGATCTCGCCGTCGGGATACAGCTCGTAGATCTTGCGGACGGTGACCTCGGGCTCGCCCTCGAGGCGCCCGACCCACGCCTTGTTGACGGTGGAAGCCGAGAGATTGGGATGGAAGACGTTGACCAGGACTTTCACTTTTCTCCTCAATGCCGCAGGCGTCGAAGGGCCCGATCCGACCGTTGCGCGGAACGGTTTCGACGCGGCGGCGCCCTGTTGCGCGTCGGCTGCGCCGCTCCCAACTCTACCCACGTGGAAATAGCGCTTGACCAGGTCTTCGACCCGCACCGCTTCTCGCGATGTCCTCGCGAAGAGTATCGTCTCCCAGGCCAATGAGCTTCTGAGCCCAGGAGTCGATGAGCCCGGAGGGGAAAACGCCGTGCTCCTCGTAAGCCGAGCGTTGGGCGAGCAGACGCCGGGCGGCTTCGGCGCACGACGTCGAGAAGCTGTTCGAGCTCGAGCCATCTGCGAGGCGTCCCGCTGACGTGTCTCGAATTCGCGTAGTCGAGCATGGCTGGGTCGGTCAGTCCGACCCGGGCGGCCACCGTCACGCCGGCAAGCAGCAGGTGGACGTTCGCCGAGCCGTCGGGCGAGCGAAGCTCCACGGTCTGCGAGTCGTTCGGAAGCGCGCCGCCGGCCTCCTGGGGGTTGGCGTCGCGGAACATGCGGTCGTCGGGTTCTGCCATCCAGCGGCACCCGCACGAGCACCGACCGGTGCGGTCGCTTCGGCAGATGGCCGTGGGGGCCTCTTGGCGGGGACGAGGCGCAGGAACGAGGTCGGCACCCGTGTTGCCGAAGGCCGTGAGCGACGCCGCATGGAGGTAGCCGCCGATGACCTTGCGGGCGGCGTCGGTGAGCCACGCGCCTTCCGAAAACTGGTTGACGCCGTCCTTCACGAGCCGCGTGTGAAGTGCATCGGAGCCGGCCTGCCCACCGCGATCTTAGGCGAAAAAGGCTTCGATTCCGTGAGAATGGGCCACTTCGCGCACCACCGCTAGCCAGCGTCATCTGGTCGGCGGCGCGCACGACGTCGACGGAGCAGAACTCGATTTCCTGCTGAACCGCTTGAACGCCGTCGGCGGCAGAAGTTGCCGACCTCCGCGTCGGGCGTACTTCACGAGCATCCCATCTGCGCGGGTGATAGAGCGCCTCAGTGCACCTCCTCCCATTTCGAGAAGGGCGAGGCCTCGTGGTACCCGCCCTGCGGCTCGACAGGGAACAGGCTCTCCTGCGGGAGAACAGGTAGTACTCAGAGCTCGCCGAGGGGCTTCAGAGCCGGCAGCCCGTCGCGTCCTCCAGAGCGTCCTGCGCCTTGCAGAACCTGCTGAGGCGCGCTGTGCCAGCGGTTTCCGTGACGTCGTAGAACCCGCACATGATGTCGAGGCTCGGTATCGGATTGAAGGGGGTTGAGGGAATGCGGTGCGCAGCTGCGGCAGCGACGTAAAGGTCGAGCTGACGGCGTCGACGAAATCGAAGAGCGAGGCCGTCTACGCGCTCCCCATCGTCAGCACCCTCTCGCGGGTGGGCGGCGGACTGGATTGCAAAGTTGAGGGTTTTGAGCCTGCCGTCGCCGCCGACGTAACGCAGGTTGAGCATCGGTATGTCGCGCTCGCGGACGAATCGAAGGATGTCGGCCCGCGTGAACTTCTCCGCGGGACTTGCCGAGTTCTTGGACGAGCGGTTTGGATTCAAAGCCGAGAGTCGGCCTCGAGCATGTTTTCCCTGGCGGCTGGGCGACGTCGAGACAGACGCGGTTTACACCCGAATTGGCGGGATAAACGAGATTATCGCAGATGCTCCGAAACCGGCCAATCGACGGTCGCCTTGGCTGGCGCGCAATCAAGGAGGAGCCGTCGCGGACGCGGCGCCTGCGAACATGGCCTGAACGGCAAGCGCGGGTCCGGGCCTGAAGACACGCATTCCGCCGACCGCCGTCCACAGCAATGCGGTCCCCATGTCTGCTTCCTTTTCACGGGCCTTTTTCGCTTTTCACGGGCGTTTTCGCGACGCCTTCGACTCACGCGCTTTGGGCCGGCGGGCACTCCGCAGAGTCCGACAGCCCCTCCACCAGAACGCGGTCGAGCTCTTGGCGCATGCAGCCTTCCTCGTCGCTGCCGTTCGTTCCGAAACGACAGAACCTTGACCCCGTGCCAGGCTGGTATGGACTGCTTGAGCCCGTCGCGTCTGAGCTGCACGGGTTTGTCTTCGTGGAAAGACGGTTCCGTCCACCTCGATGGCCAGCGGGCGCGGCGGGTCACGGCGTGGTAGACGACGAAGTCGACGGCCGACGTCGAACGGACGAACTTCCGCTGACGCTCGCTCCAAAAGCGTTAAGTCAGGAACGGGTCGCAGACCGCACCTGAAAAGCCACGTCCAGCCAGCCTTCATGCTTGGACTCGCCGAGCAGGCCACGAGGCAGGGTGTACATGATGTTCTCTGACTTGCATGTTTGCTTTTGCCCGCGATATCGGAGCGAACTTCGCCAACGCTCGGAATGTTTGCGGTACGGGGAGGTCGAGAAACGGACACGATGCGACTTTCAACCACCTGGTCCGGGCACTGATAGCGATATGCAGTCGGCGAGGCGGAGATGTTGACGCTCCCCTCATTTCACCGTCGTCGGTCACGGACGAACCGCTCTTTGGCCGAGAGACCGCGACATTGATGAGACGGGGTCGTCCGCGAAGCTGAGAGCCCTGACGTCCGTCGCGAGACTCGTCGAGGACCGTGCTGAAGACCATCGTAGGCGCCCCTGCCTTGGAATTTGTGAACGGTTTCGAGCCACCCGCCGTCGGCCTCGCCTTCCACGCGCCCGCCGAAGGCGTCCTCGAGCGCCTGATCGAGGGCGGTCGGCGTGGAGCCGGAAGGGCGCTGCGAAAGCCGACTTCGAGGTCGCTTCCCCTCCGCACATTGAGATCGGCGGGAGAAATTCCGCATTCGGCGAGGGTTTCCGCGACGACGTCGATCTCCGCTGGTTATACCTGCCCGCCGACCGCGCCCCGGGCGATGCGGCGACATGGTTTCCCAGCGCCGTCTTGAACGTACTGGCAGGGGACGGCCCGGCAGCCTCGCTTGGCCCGTCCGCCAGGGGAATAAGCTGGCCGCCGTAGAGACATTCCGTTGCAAAAAGCCAATGATCTCCGGCGCACCTGAAGTGCTCGCGCAGCACTCGTCTGGCAGGCTCTCGCCGTGAGGTTCGCTGACCGATTCAGGATCGACTATCCGACGTCGTACGCCGGGTCCGGAGGGCGGGGAAGGGCCTTGGCCCATTTCTTGTCGAGCACGGGCGCGAGTTGTTTGAGGTCGCCGACCACAACCACGTTGCGGGCGCGGCTGAGCGCCAGCGCGGCGCTGAGAACGTCGGTCAGCGTCGCTTCGTCGATGATCAGCCAGTCGAGCAGGGTTCCCTCCGCGAGGTTGCTGCGAATCAAAGATGGCGGGTGGTCAACCAGCCGAGGTGATTCGCGCAGGAGGTCCTTCGTTTTTCCTGCAGCCTTCATCGTCAGCTCTCTTGCCGCGCCGCATGCCGGCGGCGCAATGCGTCGTCGAGCCTGGCGAGACAGCGCCTTGTGCCGCTTTCGAACGGATTCCTCGTCGGCTCGGGCGAGGGTTTCCTCGAGGTTCCTCTTGCGCATCCTCCAACTCCTCAAGAGCTCCGGGTGTAGAAGGCCCGTTGCAGGCGAGGACGACGTCGGCGTCCCTCGGGTCGAGCTTTTGAGCGATCCGTATTCGAAGTGCCTGCGAATGCGAGCCGACGATCCCGAGCCGCCTGGCAGCTCCGCCCGGACGGCGGTCTCCGCGAGTACTCGGCGATCTTGTCGGAAGATTTGCGCAGCGAGGCAGTCCCTCGAGGTCGGCGAAGCGCTCGCCGCGCATGCGGCGCCTCATCTGTGAAAACTCCAGTGCGCATTCTTCGATGGAACGCCGCACCTCCAGCGAGCTCACGGCTGGCCCGCCATACCGACGAGGCTGCTTTCCCGCTTCCGGCGATCTCGGAATCGACGTTCCGCCCGCCGACGTTCGGCTCGGCGGCACTCAGCCCAGCGCGCCTGCAGACCGTCGTCCGGCCGTCGACGCTTCGAGCCACCGATCGAGTTTGAAAGGCCGCCCGCCTGACGAGCGCCCTCCGAGCCTCCGAGTCCACGCGGGCCGCTCCGTCGCCGCTGCACTCGATCCGCCTGCCTTCCAGTTCGCCAGCGCTCGCCTTCTCGACTCTTGCCCCGAGAAAACTCTCGCGACCATTCGTTTGTTTCCGAGCCGAGGCGGCCACGAATCAAGCCCGCCTCGTCAAGCTTGTCTCGAACGTTGTCGACTGCGGCGTTGCTGAAGGAACGATCCCCGCCGTCAGTTTCGGGTGCTGAAGAAGGTTGGCGACGATATTGAGGATCGTTTCGGTTTTCCCGGTTCCCGGCGGCCCGTCGATCACGCTGATCCTGTTCTAGGGGGCCTTGACGACGGCGTCGCGCTGGCCCTCGTTTCCGTTGAAGGGCAAAATGACGGGGCGATCGGGATACTGCGTTCCCCGTTCGCCCCGTCGAGATAGGCGGCGAAGCGCGCTGTCGAGGGGTCGATGAAATCAGCCTCTCGTGCCCTTTCTCGTCCAGTTCTCGGGCCGAAGCCCGGCGACGTCCTTCCATGCGCGCACGCGGCCGCGCGGCCGTCACGCAGCCGCGGAGGAACATTCCACCGCCTCGGCGAGGGTATGATACGCGCGGTCGTGCGAGACGATTCGGACCCAGAGTACTCCGGTCCCAGACGTCCGTGAAAAGCGCGGCCGTCAGACTCCTCCCCAGACCGCGACGCCGCTGCCCGCCTCCTCCGGCTCAATCCTTATCTCGTGCGAGATATTCGAAGCCGGGCATTCGGGTGGTTATACGGATAGGCCGTCCGCAGCCCGCATCGATCCACCTTTCACGTCCGCAAGGCTGCAACGTCGGACTTTCTTTGTTTGATCCTGATTTCGCGCCCGCTGCACAGCTGGCCAGGATGAGATATCGATCCGGATCGACCATTTGCCACACCTCGTCAACTGTGCTGCGTGCCACTTTTGCTAACATGTCAGCATCAAGCGAACGCCAGACTCTATCCTGGGAATTTGCGGAAGGCATGGTCGAGTTTCCCCAGACATGGGTGTCAGTACCCGTGTCGTCTTGCTGAGAATCGCCTTGGAGGCGGCGAGGAAGCGGGTATCAGTCAATCGAGCGCGGAGAATCAGTCGTCTGAAAGCCGATCGTCGGAAGAACCGGCTGTCGCAACAGAGTCACGCAATCGTACTAACAGTGCGGGAATCGAGGACACCATGGCGGTGCTCACAGCGGGCCGACGGCATTCCGTCGCTTGCACGGCGGAGGAAGGCCGTAGCCGCCGGATATCGCCGCGGTGGCGGAATGCGCCGTGGACGAGTGGACGGGCATCGTCGCCGTAGCGGCAAAACGTTCACACCGCAACCGACACAGGCCGCTCACACGTCGACGCTGGGTACGGCAGCTCCGTCGCAGCAACCGGATGGAACGGGCACGGGCGGTGCGACGTCGACGGCTGGAGCGACGTCGTCGCTGTCTCCGCCGGGTGGCGCAGAACCCTCGGGTGCGCAGGACGGGTCGGTTTTGGCGCTGGGCAGCAGCGAAGAGGCCAGTGCGACGTCGACGGCTGGAGCGACGTGTCCGCGACCTGCGGCGATTGGCACTCCGTGGGAGCTCAGGCGCGACGGCGCAATCCTCGCCGCCGGCAACAATCGCTACAGCCAGTGCGACGTCGACGGCTGGAGCGACGCGTCGTGCACGTCGGCGCGGGCTGTCTCACACCGTGGGGCTGCGCGAGGGACACGGCACGGTTGTGGCGGCCGGATGGAACCGCCTGGGCCAGTGCGACGTCGAAGTTGGTCGAGGTCCGGCCGTGGCCGCGGGAAGCCGCTTTACGGTCGCGCTTTTGGACGGACGGCACGGTGCGAGCGATCGGCGACAACAGAGACAAACAGTGCAACGTCAGTCCTGGCGCAGAGATCGTCGCGATCGCGCAGGCTCAGAGCCACGCTCGGGCTCCGGGACGACGGCCGGGTGCTCGCGGCAGGCCGCCAACGAAGTACGGCCAGTGCGACGTCGGCTCTGGCGGGCGATCCACTGCCCTGGGAAAGCGTCCCCGCCCGTTTCAGCCAGCGCCGTCCCGCCCTTTTTCAACCCGCACGGCGGACTGCGGGCGGTCCGAATGCTACCCTGGAGGCCTCCTCCCCGTATCAGTCACCTATGGTGCGCTTCCTCAGTCAGCTCGCATGCGGACGCCCGCTGCCTTCGCGCAGGCGCGTGGCGCTCAGCCGGGAACCGCCCGCTCCCTCAGTGGCGGGCCGGCGACATCGCACATTTTTCGACGTCGTCTTCTCGCTTTGCGGAAGGCATTCTGACCGCCGGGGATAATCGCGGCGGACGGGCGCGAGCGGCGCGGGAAGAGCGACCCTTGCGTCGAAGCTCGCCGCAGCGGCTCCGCGCCGAGTGCCACATCGACGACCTCGACTGGAACGAGCCTTTTGGCTGGGACCATCTGCTTGTGTCGGCTCTCGGCGGAGAGCTCCGCAAGCAGCTCGCTCGATTTCACCCCTCATGGCCTCAGCACGGGCGCGAGGTTCCATCGCCGTTGCCGCGGGCGCGCCATTCGTCGTCGTGGAAGGAACGGGCGCGGGAATGCGCGCGGTCGCCGATCTCATCGACGTCTGCATATGGGTTCAGACCGACGACGCCGCCGCCGAGGAACGCGGCATTCGGCGCGACACCGAAGGAGACCAACGGCAACGCCGAAGAGTCGGTTCGATTCTGGCATTGGTGGATGGCGGCGAACGCCGTTCTTCGCAGCCGACCGTCCTGGGAGCGCGCGCATCTCATCGTCTCAGGCGAGCGGCTGCCCGGACTGGGCGACAACGAGATCGCGTGGGCCGAGGGCCCGATCTGACCGACCGTGCAACCATCGGGCAACCACCGGGCAACCGGCCGGATGCGATCGACCGGGCCGGGGCCCGGCGATCTGGCGGGCCCTGGTCAATCGAGGGCGCTTCGCGAGCGCTTCTCCGCCTGCCCCGCCGCGGGCGAGAAAAAACGCCGAGGCGGCGGCGAAGTGCCGCGACGCCCGCCCGAGCGAACACAAAACGCCGTCTGGGCGCCCGCCGTCGTTCCGGCTACCACGTCTCCAGAGCTGGCTGCCTGCGCCGGGTTGACGATCGCAGCAGCCACAGCCGATTCGACAGCGCCGCCGAGCTGCTGGACGGTGTTGAAGGCCGCGTTGCCGTCGCTTGGGTTCCTCGGGCGGCGAACGCAAGCCGTGCGTCATCGAATTCGACGAGGGAGAGCCCTGGCAGATCGGGAAGAAGGTGTGGATGAAGGCCAAACGAACGGCCGAGCACTTCCGCCCCAGACGCCGCAAAAGCACGCCAAAGTCGCGCCACGCCGACTGCGGCGCCCGCAGATCGGCCGCTTCGCCCCGAACCTGTCGAAAGCCTTCCTCCGAACGGGGTGAGGGATCGCTCCGTGACGCATCCGGGCAGCAGCAGGCACCCGGCGGCGAAAGGGCCCGTCGATTTGGCGACCTGCGCGAAAATACGGGATGAGGTAGCCAAGGCCAGCACCGTGGCGGATCAGCACGGCGTAGGCGAGGCTCAGTGCATACGATGCGATCGGCGAAAAGTACGCACTCTCAGCAGCGGTGCGCGGGCGTCGCGAAAATCCATGTGAATCCCGCGAGCAAAGCGAAGGCAAGCGCGAGCGGCCCGAGCGTCTTCGGGCTTGTCCAGGCGCCTTCGGAGGCCGCGTTGGCTGCGACGACCAGCGCCGTGAAACTCGCCGCGACAAGCAGGAGACTGAACCGGGCTGAAACCGACCTTCTCTACGTCGCGCCTGACGCACAGTCAGCGCTCCGAGACAAAGAAAGGCCGAGGAAGGCAACAAAACGAGGAAAATCGAACGCCAGCCGTAAGCCTCCACGAGGAATCCCGAGCGAAGGCCCCGGCGAGGCTATGGCGATGATGAGCGTCGCGAAGCCCATCATGACGCCGGAGTTTTTCCGACGGGCGCCTGCTGCAGCACGATGTTGAACATGAGCGGCAGGGACGATCCAGCGCCGATTCCCTGCAGAATTCGCCCGACGACGAGAGAGGATGAAGTGCGGCGCCGCCGCACACCACCGTCACCGGCGACGAGGCAGACCATGGCCGCCGAAACAGCGTCTTGTTGCGGAACCTGCGATTGAGGAACGATGAGATCGGCATGATCGCGGAGAGGACCAGCAGATAGGCGGTCGTCACCCATTTTACAACGGCCGTCGTCACGCCGATTCTTTCATAAGCGCCGGAAACGCGATGTTCCGGGGCGGTTTCGACGACGACGCCGGCAAAGGACATAATGCCGACCGCCGCCACGGGGCGACGAGCCGAGCGTCAAGCGCCTTTCAAAATTCGACATGCTCCCGCGCTGTCGCGTCTGCCGCGCGACCATGCGGCAGACGCGGCCGCTAAACAACCAGTCTAGACCTTCTCACGCGCGCGACTGACGGCTCCGCATTCGTTTGCCTTCAATCGAAGATTGCAGACGGAATCTCAGACGGCTTGACGAGCGAACCGACCTTCTGGATCGTCTGAGCACGGACAAGGACGCGGGGCCGAGACCGGTCCATCGACAACCCGAATCTTCAGACCCCCGAATTCCGATGCGCCTTGCCGACATCGAATGTTTGAGTTCGGGTCCCCACTGAGGCCTCGAGACAAAAGCCGGCACGCTTGTGGGCGAGCACCAGCCCCTCGGACGAATGGACCAAGTCGCAACCTTTGAGTTCAGTTTAGCCTTTTTCCTAAGTGATACATGACGGTTGGGCCGACGCACGCCCGACTGGAGAACCTAAGAAGACCCGGGGGCCGCGCCCTTGCGACGTCGGCGCCGCCCTCGCCGGACCGCCATGAACGCGAACGACGTACGCAGACCCTTTTCTTTCCCGCTGATGGGCCGGGCCGACGCCGCTCGCCGCTGGCGACTTGTTCCCCGACCCTGGGCGGAGCACGCAATGGGCATCCGAGGCGGAAGAAGCGCCGCCCAGCAGCTCGGCACCTTTCCGTCGCCGTCTACGGACTGCGCCACCTGCTCACAATCCGCGGATCAACACGCGTATCTCAAGGACCATCGGCGCCGCGGTCGTGAACATAGGCTGCGGGCTTGACCGGGTCGTCCACGAGATCGCCGACGCGGACTCCCTCGTCTACAACGTCGACTTTCCCGAGAGGTGATCGAGACTCGCGAACGCTGGATTGAGCCTCACGAGCGCGAAAATCGCCCTCCTATTCGGCGACCGACCATCCGGTGGATGGACCAGGTCGACGCCAAAGCAAGGGCTCGTAGCGATAGCGGCCGGGGTCTTCTACTACTTCGGGTCAGAGAGGTCAAAGCGCTCGTGCGGGAAATGGGCGCTGCCCCGGCAGCAGGCTGTGCTACGACGCCGATCCCCGGTGACGGCGGGCGGCGAGAAAGAACATCCGCCGCAACGGCACCGACGCCGCATGCCCTTCGCGTCAAAGACCCTACAGCGCGCGGACCTGGTGCGACCGAATAGACGATGTGCGCGTCGAGTTCGACTTCTCCTCCTACCTTCCAGCGTCCAAGCGGGCGAAGCTGCCAGAGGCGATTCGCTTCGCTTTCAGGTTCTTCCGCATGTTCAGGGAATGTACGGGTGGTCATCACCTTCAAGTGAAATCGTCGACGTCGGCGGGCGACGCGGGCGAACCCTGACCAGCCGGCGCCGGCGACGCAAGCAGGGCGATCCCGGCCGGTTCCAGACTCCCCAAAGGAAGAGGGAGCGCACTCGGCAAACGGCAAAAACCATTTGACGAGCGCCTCTAAAAGCTCGACGAGGCCGGAGCTGCTGCCGGGAGCCGCCGCTTGAGCTGCCGCTGAAGCTGCTGCCTGAACTGCTGTCCGACGAGTCGTCGTCGAAACAGCACTGCTACGACGCCCACCGACGGTGAAGATTTGCCCCCAAATCGAGGCGAACGTCAATGGGACTTCTGCCGACGTTCGAAGGCCTCGGCGGTGGAAGAGTCGAAAGGCGGATCAATTGTCGCGTACTGATTGTAGCTGCCTGGGGACGCCGTTGACCTTCCAGGAGCCGCTGTGGACTTTCCATCTGTTCGCAGCTTTCGAGGAATCGGTCGCCGCGCCCTGAACGCCAGATCCTGAACGCTGACAGAGCTGCCGCCCGCCATTGCTCGTGGATTTCATTGGACGTCTTGTCCAGTTCTTCGAGTGCGTCAGAGCCCGGTCTCGCCCGTTTCAAGCTCTGAAACAAAGAGCTTCCAGTCGCGCCAGCGAGAAACCCGCGTCAGGTCCTGGGCTTCCTCAAAGAAGAGACCCTGCACAGACGGCGATCAGGCCAGGAGCTTCCGACGGTTCTCGCAACCGGAGGATCCGCTCCATCCTCCATCACGTGCCCGACTTCATTCGCAAAGCGTCTTTCCAACCGGGAGACATGGTTAGCGAATTCGGCCGCATTGACAACGGCTCTGCCCTGCGAGTCCAGGCGAATGCACGCTTTCGAAAACCTTTCGCCGACGTCGCCCGCACTTCTAAAGCCGGTCCGGGCCGGAGAAACCGCCTACGAAATCCTCCGCGATGCGTGGGAACCCCGCGTACTCTTTGCAAAACGCCCGATAACGGACAATCGCTTCGGCGCCGTGGGAGCTGTCCTCTGGAATCACATCAGCGTACCGTCCAATGGAATCGTAGTCGCGCGACGCGCGAGTAATAGTCACGCGGCGAACGTTCTTAAAAGCCTTCAAGCCAGACCAGAGTACAGAAACAGCACACTGCGCCGCCGATGCTCACTGCACCCGCCAGAACCAGACATCCTATAGTTTCCCAAGCGCCAGAGTTCGCGGCGTCGGCGTACTCCCTCGCCATGGACAGACGCCGCCCGCCAATCTGACCTTCGGAACTGGTCTTTCGCCGCGTTCTGAATGTCCTTCTGATCGTCCGCTGGAAGCTGGACATCCTCGCCAAAAGTAACACTTTGCCTCCCTTCGGAAACCGCGAGAATCTGCAGGCCGTCCCGAAACCTCCGGGATACGGCACCGGGTTTTCAAGCAAAGCAGTCGGATCGGGGCTGTCGATGGGCGCGTAGTCAAAGCACGGCGCCGTCAGAGCGAACCGGACAACGGCCCAGGCAGGGTGAGCACGACGATGTCGACTCCGCTTGTCGAGGCGTCAGACCCTCGATTTCTTTCACCAGCGGCTTGCCGGGAGAACTCCGCCTCGTCGCGAACCTCCACGGAGGGATGGAAACTGCCGCCGGCATAAACCAATATCACGCGAAACCTGGGAACACAAGAACGAGGCGAGGCCGCGCTGTCGCTTTGACGCCAAATAGAAGAGCGATGAGAACCTGTCCACAAACAACGCGAAAAACGTCGCATTTTTTCTCTTTCGTTTCAGAAACTTCTCACAAAGACGATGTAGGCCAGCGATCAAGGCGAAAAAGCCGAATCTGCGGTTCGGCGAAAGCTGGGAGAAATCGCCCGGACACCCGAGACGCACAGACCTGCAATTCGCCCTGCCAAACCGGACCAGAACTTAGAAAAAGACGCTCTAAATGCGCAAAAGTTCAAACCGATAAAGCTCACCATGCCTGCCCGTTCCGCCGTCACGCATCTCCGAGGATCTCGCCGTGGACGGCGGCGAACCGCCGTCATCGCTCGCGCCTGCCGACCCCTCAGCCATCGCCTGGAGGTCAGCGGCCGTGGCCAGACCCAACTCGCGAGGCTCTGGGGGCCGGACAGGCTGAGCAACGCTCCGCCCACGTCGCCGACCACCACAAGCGGTCGCGCTCGGCGGCAAAACACCAGCTCGAAGCCGGAGGCCGTCCGCGAGCCAATCCCGCTCGGCGCCCAGAAAAGCCTGCTCCCGGCGTCGGGCTCACCTCCGTTGGCCCGCGCGGTCGCCATGTGCGCGGAAAGCCACAGGTCCACGCTTCCGGCCGCGGGAACCAGCTCATGGCGGGTCACCGCGTCGCGCACTGCAACCGTCCCTCCGGGGCGGACGACTCAACGCATTTCGTGAGCGCCGCCACGGGGATCGATGCGTGCTGGAGCACCTGGTGGGCGTGGACCACGTCAGACGCACGCCGTCTTCGAAGGGCAGCGCGACACGTCGCCGACGGTAACTCGACCCGCCCAATGAGCCTCGGGCCGCCAGGGTCGCACGGGCGGCCTCAATCGCCGAGGGCAGGGCGTCAAGCGCAACGACCCGCCCAGGCGCCTAGCTCGGCCAAATCGGCGGTGATGGAAGCCGGCCGCATCCGACGTCGAGCAGATCCATGCCCGGACGCAGGGCGAGGAAGGAGGTGGCGGCCGAGTCAGGCGCCGCGACGCGGTGCCCTTCGAGGCTGACCGGGCTGTGCCCGTGGGTGTCACCGTGCTCCAGGGACCTCGCTCGGACGGTCCGAGGGTCCCGGCCTGCTAAATCGTCCGACGGACCCCGGCCTGCCGGACGGCCCGACGAAGCTCGGCCTGCCGGACGATCCGAAGGAAGGCGATCGAAGGGCCAGAGCGCTGCCGGCGTTTCGGGCCCCGCAACCAGGTACGTCTGCCGGGGCGCCGCCCCAGAAGAATCTGCGTGCATGCCCCCAAAGTATCTTCTCAGGAAGGCGTCGAGATGCTCAGACGTCCAAAACTCGGACCAGATGTTTGCCTAAAAGAGACAAGCTATATATGCATGGTCATACATTTGCACGTCTCATATATGCATGAAAGAATAAGGGTTATGGAGCTCAAACACCAATCATCGGATACTCTCGATCACGCCGCTGAGCTGCTGACTCAACCGGGCATTCGTCCGCAGCGTCGCGCACTTTTACTGGCATGCAGACCAATCCCAGATCTGCCGGACGCTCGACAGGCTCGCGGCCGACGGCACAATCAAACCAGGTGATTCGCCAAAGCGGCAAACCCGATCGCAAAGTCCGCTCCTCACTCCGGCGGGGCGCGGCGGGTGCATCGTTGGCTGACGTCCCCCTCGAAGAGAAAGATCAAAGAGCCGTTTATCGCGCGCGTCTTCTTCTGCGGCTCCCTCAGCCGCGCCGAGATCGAACGCATCCTCGACGAACGCGAGCGGCGAGCGAAGAAAAACTACAGCAATCGCTCAAAGCCCTCAGGCGGCCCGTGGACGACTTGCCGTCGGCCCTCCGGACGCAACGCTGCGCAAAAGGTCCTCGACGCCGAAAGCGGAGCTGACGTGATTCAAGAGACCCGCGGCGTCCTAGAGCGCCACTCGCCGCAATCGCCGCCGGAGAGTTCGACGCCTTCGCGGGCCGAAGGCGCTTGGGACGACGGCGCCCCCTGCCACATGGGGAACCTTCGCCGTCGGACCAAACCAAAAAGCACTCAGCCAAAGGAAGGAAAGATGAGACATGTCAGAAAAAACATGTCGGGCAAACCAGCTAATTCCGCAAACGCCATAAACGCGAAAGGCCTTGAGAACGGCGAAACCGATAAATCCCGAAATCGCCGGGGAGCATGGACGGACTCGATTCCGCAACGATCCTGGAGACCTCCGACGCGGCGACAATTCTGGCGACGTATCCGCTAGAACACGGCCCGCGCGAAGGCGAGACCATCGTCATGCTGCACGGCGGAAACATGGCGGGGTGGACATGGGACCTTCAGGTGCAGGCAATGCCCGAACGCCACATCCTCACCCCCGATTTCCCCGGATACGGAAGAAGGACGAACGAAGCCTGGCCGGGAATGGCCGGGGCCGCCGCCGACATCGCGGAGCTGATCCGCACGCACGCCATTGGCGGCAAGGCACACGTGGTCGGCCTTTCACTCGGAGGATTTGTGTCCGTGGAACTGCTCAGGCACTATCCGCAGCTCGTGCGCTCGTGCACGATCAGCGGCTCCGCCGTTTCCGGCTACGCGCGGTGGGAGCGCGCTCTGATCTGCGGCCAAGCGCCGTTGTGGACCACGCGTTGGTACTGGGCGGCCCAAGCCCGCGCATTCGGAATCGCCAAGGAAGACAAGGAACTGTTCGTTCTCACCACAAGCAGTCCAAGCCGTGAAACGAACATGCGTCTGGTCAGAGAAGCCGGCTTTGGGATCATGCCAAAAGACCCACGAAAACGTTCGCCTATGACGGGCCTTTCTTGGCGGTGTGCGCGGGCAGCTCGGCCTCGATACGCCGAGCCTTCGGCCCGCTGCGGCGTGCTTTTCCCCCAGCTGCGCATGTGGACGGCCCCAGGAATGCACCACGCATGGAACGGGGAGAATCGGAACTGTTCCTCAAATGGTCGCCACACACAGACACGGGCGAGTGGCCCGAGTCGAGGTGGGCAACGGACCTGAAGACTGACGCCCACAAAGATGAGAACCGCGAACGGCAGCAACGGCCCGTTCTCAAACCAGGCTCAAGGCAAGCCAACTGAAAAAGACTTTGCAGAGCAAACCGCTTGAGGCGAGCAAATGTGACACAGGCCAGCTGGTCCAGCCAGAGCTAAACAGCTGGCGGTCGGATTCAAAAACAGGCGGTCCGACGATAAATGTGCGCACTCTAAAGGCCAATGACGCCGTCAGGTGCCGCCCGCAAACAGCCAGCCTGCCAGGATTCGACCGCCAAAAGCATCTATGGCCCGCAAAGCGAAACGGTCGACGCAGTCCGCCGCGCCCAAGCCCTGTCTCGTTGCGGACACAGTGGCAATCAGGCGCGCGCCCGGGAATAATTCTATTTATGAGTACAGAAGAACAAACATGGCGCGGACCTCAAAAAGACTAAAACCATTGGAGAGCAGAAAAAGGACGTTCAGCGGTCTCTTATCACTCGAATGGGAGGCATTTCGCAGTTTTAGCCTTCATCTTCAACATTCTGATAGTTCCGGCACTGAGTTATTACGCTTCCGATCGTCGCGATGTGGCCTTCTCACGGAGGGCACCATCCTACCGTAGAGGTTCGCGACGAAGCAGGCGTTCTTCAAACCGATCGCTCGATCAGGAGATCCGAAAACTGACTTTTCACAAGAAAAATCCATGTTGCAGTCCTCACGGTGACAGGCACGGACTTTGACAACCTCAGCGACGAGGGTGCTCAAGTACGCCCAAAACCACAGCGACACGGACGTCCCGTGGATCTCCGCTCCAGCCCCGATTATTGGAACAACGGCCTGATGATCCTCGCCGTCGCCCCCGACGGGCAGAGTCGGCTGCTATTTCGGCGAGGACGTCAGAAGTCACGCGGAATCTCAGGCAGACATACAAAATGCCGCAAAGAACAGTATCGCAACGCTGATTGGCAGGGGCGGCACGGTGGCCATGGCGAAGGAGGCCGCCGACGTCATCGGCAGCGCCAGTCCCGAAACAGCACTCTTTCGCAAGTCGTTCGGGGATTATTCGTCGTTCTGGGCGTCACATGGCTCTGCTACGGCCTCTGGCGCGGATACGCCGCCCGGCGTCGAGCGCGCAGGGCCCTGGAGCGTACCTGCAGGGTCACGCGACTACGCCACAACTGAGGCTCTATGCGAGCGCAATCCCGAGACGAACCCCACGGCGCCCAAGTGATGGAGCGCTACCGGTGGTTCGCGACGAGTATGAAAACCGCGCGAGATTGGAAAGCGTTCGAAGGGTGTGCGGCGCCAAATGGTTTGCCATGAAGACGCTGAAGCGGGCGAAGAGCCTGAAGAACGGTTTGCCGCACTGGATTCCCTCGACAACGTCATCGCCAACACCGCCACGTTTCTCAGTATGTCGTCCGGCTGGGAGCGGGTTTGGGCCAATGAGCAAGGCCCCGTCTTGGAAGACTTGGGTTCGCTCGACGCGCTCTGCGCGAAGTCGACGACGCCGACGTGGCACTCACGACCGAGAAACAAAGGGATGGGTCCGCACCCAGCATCAAAAAGCTGAGCAAGCTCTCCTACGAGCTCGGACTGGGCAGACTAAGCCGTCGGCGGCTCTGGACGAACTGGATCGGATCGCCAGAACAGACCAAGGTCGAGCCACGCGACTCGCGCCAAGCCATCGACGCAGACACGTCCAGCTATGCCGCCCTAACGCCGTCAACGCTTCAACGATTCGCTGTCTTCCACCAGGAGGGCGAGCTATAGCGGCAGCTGGTTCTACGGCGGCAGGAGCAGGGAGTTACAGGCCGCATTCGACCATTCGCCTCAACCCCAGCTCCCGGCGCTCTTCGCCGTCGATTCGAGCGAAGGCTCGTTCGGCAGCAGCTCCTCAGCTCTTTCGACTCGATCTCCGACTTGGTGGTGGGCTACTCGTCCGCCTCGTCGTACGTCCCCACTTCCTCAGGCAGCAGCTCGTCCAGCGGAAGCAGCTTTTCAAGCGGCGGTTATTCCGGCAGCAGTTTCTCCGGCGCAGGCTCCTCTTCGAGCTTCTAATCCGTGTTTTTGGCGCAGAGCCTGCACCGTGGGCGGGTTCTTGCGCCAGCCACGCACGCATTGCTCCCAAAAGATTCGCGTTGGAAACGACGGAGTCGAGGCGTTTGTCAGTCAGCCCGGCAGCCCCAGGAGCGGCGCGTGTGAACTGCTTGGCCGGAGTGCTGGGCTGCGTCGTCGGCGATCGAAACCAACCGTGCTGCGAGGTGTTCGGGAGGGTCCCAGGAATCGTCGACGACTTTGGTGAAATCGCCCTCCTTCAAGCCTCGAAGGTAGTCATTCGCTCCCAGGCGTAGGCATCGTCGAGATAGGGAGGTGAGCACCGATATGTCGCTCACTACAACTGGCCGCCAGTTCCGGGGGTGTGGCGCCAATCCTCGAGTGTCGTCAGGAAGGTCGAGGGTCAAAACGCTCCTTGTGGCCTGCGGTGGTCCACACCGGTTGGACGCCGGCGAAAACGCGATCTGGAAGTCAATCTCCCTGGCCGTATGCCAGGCGAGGCCAACTCAACGAGTCCACGCGGGGAGCGGTTTTGAGAGCGAAGCTGCGTGTTGGCCTGTTCCACCGTGACGCCGGAGAGGGCGCGGTCGAAACGCTGCCGTGAACGCGACAAACTGTCAATGAGCAAATCTGAAAGGTTCATGGCTTCGACGCTACCATTGAGCCCACTGCCACAGGGGTCGATTCCACTGCAACAGGGTTCGATTCCTGCAGCAGGTTCGATTCACTGCAGCAAGGTTCGATCGTCGGTTTTCAAGTACCTGTTGGCGCGTTTGACGGCTTCAACCCAGCTGCCGACCCGCTTGGTCACCAGCACAATGTTCGGCAACGGGACGGATCACTTCCGCACCCGCAGAGTATCGCTTCGATGCTGGGCTCTTCTCCCGCGATCTCTCCTGCTTGATGTACAGCGCTATGAGCTTGAGGATTTCCTCCTTCGTCCACATTCCGACGTTGCGGCGTCGCTGCAGCCGCCCGCCGCTGACCGAGGCTGTTCACGACATGCCGAGATGCTGACTAACGCATGCGAAGGCGTGTTTCCGCTCTTCAGCCCATTCGCTGTAAAATGACGTGGGTGATGTGCGGCCCCGGTCGGCAATGTGCTTGACCAGCTCAATCTCATCGACACGCTTACCCGCTGGCCTTGCGAACAAAGTTCTCCCCACTTTCGAGGCGCCATGACGTCACGCGCATTCCTCCTCGTCAGGGGCGTATGCGCCCCGCAAGCGAACGATTGGCCGTTTCTGCAGGTTCCGACCCAGTGGAGGCCAACCGTCCTTTTCACGGTTATCAATGCCCGGCATGCCGTCGATCTCTCGCGAATATCGAGCATAGTCCCGCCGAATGGGTGCGGTCGTCCAGCGACGCATGTATTCACGACGGCGGCCCAGCAGTCTTCGTCGCTGAAGGTCCTCCCTCGACCCTCTGCGCAACTTTCGCTTTCCTGCACGGGCGGCGTCCGCGGGCGAGGCCTTTCTTCACCTTCGGCGACGCTGACACCTTCTCTTTTGCTGCGTTCTGCCGATCGGTTTTCAGGCACGACGTCGCCCTCGAGTTCGCCGTGCGCAGAGCGCAAAGGTCCACAGCTCGTCGCGTTTTGCCTCTTGCGCTGAAATCGTCATTGGCCCGGCGGACGGCCAGAGACATCGCAATCGGGTCGCGGGCGACCAGGCCCGCCTGCGCGTAGCTCGAAGTCTCGTCGCCTTCGCGCGACGGCTGCTTTGCTGCTTGCGCGCGTTTCAGCTCCGACACGCGCCGTCCCTGCCCGCCGTCGCATCGTTTCCGCGCGGCGTCTTATCGCTTTCTCGCGCGCCGCGTCTCCGTTGCCTTTGCGCCTGGTCGAGTTCATCCCTTCCCACAGTTCCGTCTGTTTCGGCCAATCCCGTTGCGGGCATGCGGCCTCAGTTTGGCTGTCGTTTCCCTGGCCTAAATCGCCGTCGTCTTGGGTCATCTTTACAATTCGCCGCCTCCTTCACTTTGCGAATCGTGACCAATGGGTGAGACCGGGCAAAGCGGTAACGAACAGTCTCGCGGAAACGCCCTCTTTTTCGGGCGACCTCAGCGTACTGCTGCCGCGGGCGGCAGCTTCCGCTTTTCCACTTTTTCCTCGGGAACAGAATCCTTCGGAACTACGCCCGCGGAGATGGCGCGCACATACCCGCTGGCGTTGGCGAGGAGAACTCGAGCTGTCTTTGCTGGCCTGCAGAGAAGGAGCCCTAGGATCGCCAGACTGCTGGACAGATCCTCTTTGTAGTCAGGAAGGAATCGCAGGAGGTTCAGGTTCCCTTGGCGGTAAAAAGCTTGAGCATGGTCTGCGCGCGGAAATCGACTCGAGGGCTCGCGAAGGGCTCCAGCTCTCGGATCATGTCGTTTGCCAAATTGACGTTCTGCTTCAGACCGAGCAGAACCTGCTCAATCCCGTTTCGCATGAGGCGCTCGCAGACGAAATTCTTCCCTGCTAACGACAACGACTCGATCACCTTGCCGCCACTTCGCTTCAAGTGGGTATGCGTCATCCGCAGTAGTCAGATCCAGCTGGCGAAATACCGCTATGGGCCAGGCTCGTTCACGCTTAGCGTAGGCCCGTGCGCCTCTGCCTCCAGCGACGGGACTGTTCTTTGATTGGGTATTTTCATTTCTGGGATGCCTGCCCGTTTTTGACCAGAAGCAAAACGTGGCCCGCACCTGGCGTCGGAACGAGCGGAAATCCTTCCTCGACGCAGTTATTGCGCGAAAACGCGCCACGGAACGGACCGTCAGCCGGGCGGCACTGGTTCGCCATCGCCTGTAAACTCATCAGCCGTTCCTCATGGCGATAAAACTCATCATCAGGAAGATTCGCTCAGCTCGCCTTTCGCCCCGGTTCGACAACGTTTCAAGGCACGGATCGGTCAAAAGTCGCCTCACCTCTGAGCTGTCTCCTCCATAGCAGGGGCCCGCGTCGGCTCAGGGAGAAAAGGATCGGCGAGCTTCTCCACCGAGTCGAGGCCGTGGCAGTCTCCGGCATCTCGCTTTCATGACACGCTTCCGAAGTACCCGAGCCTGCATGGCCCCGCCCGCGAGCGAGGTCTCGCCAAAGCCATGCCGAGCTCAAGCCGGAAGAGCGATCGTGTGACGAACATCGACCGGAAGAAGGGCCTGGAAGACGACGGTTGCAGGCTCCACGCTAACGGTTGGATGTTTCGCGTGGGATCATCAGCGGAAGGCCTCACAGTTTCCGGAACCGCGCTGTCGGTGCGTACACTCCGTCGATGAGGCGCGGCGCCTCACCCGCCAGAACCAGGAAGGATCGACGTCCGGGCCGTACGCAGCTGGGGGCCGGAATCGAGCGCCACCTCGAGGACGCATGCCGGCGTCCGGTGCATCGTCTTACCGCACGCGCGCACCTCGGGAAGAACACCGCCCGAGCCGAGAGACTCTTCCAATCACTCGGTCTGCGACTCTTGGCGAATAGTTCTTTTGAGCCGCCATTATCCAGCGCTCCTCGAAAAGTTCGAGTTTCTAATCCGACATCTGGCATCATTCAACCGATCATTTGTCGTCCAACCGGCCATCTGGCGTCATTCAACGGTCATTTGCCGTCAAGAGCGACGATCGGAGCGATCCGTGGGTGGCGCACGCCGCGGCATGGGCGGCGAGTCAAAGGGAAAGCTTCCGTCCGTATCCACCACCGGTATGTCAGCATCCTGGAACACCCTGGTCGCTGAACGGGCGCCGATGGTCCAGTGCCCTGACGCTCGAGACGCCTATCATATCGAGGAACTCGCTGCGAAGTCACTCCGCACCTCGCTTGACTAGGCGTTGCACCGGCCTGCGACCACCCTCTGGGGAGTACGCACACACCATCAATAAAGGCCGCGGCGCGTCAGTTCCCGCTTCCACACTGAGCGGTATTCCTCGGCGCCGTCGAGCATTGGCGGCGCTTCAGGCACGTACACGCTCAGGCCGCCGTACGCTCCGGATAGTTCTACGACGCCGTCGTCGCCGACGACGACCGGTTCGTGCCGCCCACCGCTGGCCCATTTCTTTCCTGCGTGGCGCGTGCCGGCAGCAGGGCGCTGGCGCGCCAGACAGTCGAGGCACTGCTGCCGTCCGGGCCGGGGTGGGCGTCGTCGCCTTCGCGCGCGAAACCGACGACGTCGGGCGCATCGAAGGCGTCATGCTGGGGCCGTGGGCGAAGTGCGCCGCATGGTCGAGCGGGGCAGCTCGGCGACGGCCGGCAGATCGCCGGTCTCGGGCGTGCCGAAGAGATCGCCCCAAAAGACGCGGGGGTTCCGGCCTCTCGCAGCAAGATGACGGCGTGGGCCGACGGCGAACCACGACTGGACGGTGAGGGCCAGCGACTGCCCCGGCTAGGTATATGTCGGGTTTCGACGAACGTGACGGCGCAGGCGGGGTCGGCTGACGAGGGTGCCCTCGAAGAGTCAGGAAGATCGACATCGCGTTGGGTTCGAAGCCGCGTGCAGGTGGAAGTGCGAGCGTCGAACAGACTCGTGGACGGTACCGCTTCAGGTATTCCTCGGCTCGCCGACGTCGTGGGGACCAGTACTCGCCGACGGCGGGAAGGGCGCGTCCGGTGGCTTTGCGAGTTCAGGGGAAGCCAGCCGGCGAAGTCCGCGCCGATGTGGCGACGGCGTCGGGCCGCAGGCCGTCGATGTCAGCGGTTTCCGACGTACCAGCGTCCCAGCTGTCGGTTCGGCCCGCACCTTCAGGTCGGCGACGTCGTCGATCGCAGCCATGAGGTAGTCATAGTTGCCGAACTCGTCGTCAAACGTTCTCGTTCCACTGCTTTTCCCTCGAAGAGCCACACTCCCGAAATTCGCGGGTTTCGTCCCAGTCGGAGCCGTTGAAACACGTCAATCCCAGGTGAAGTCGAATGAGGCGGCCCTACCGCCGAAATTCGTAGCGCGTCCACGCTGGATCTCCTCGGCCTCGCCGATGGGCCGACAGCGGTCAGGTCGACGGGCGTGGCGCGTACGGTTTCGACAGCTTCGCCGCCATGCGGTGGTTGAGAACGACGTCGGCCACCACGGAGACGCCCGCGGCGTGCTAGCAGCGCCAACAGCGCGCGTATGCATCGTGGTGCCATACTTGGTGGGCGGCGCCCTTCTGATCGAACTCCCCAAGTCGTACATGTCGCAGACGCCGTATCCGACGTCCTTCACTCCCGGCATGCCCCTTGTGGCGGGCGGGGCCATAGGACTGACGCCGCGGGCGGCAGAAACTCGGCATTGCGGGCCGAAGCCGCCAGTGAGCTCGAATCCGGAGCCATGTCCCAGGCGAAAAGCCTGAAGCAGAAGGGGGTTGACGACGTCGGACGCCCTCGTTGTTGCGCGATCATTGTTGCCCATGTCTTGCTGATCTTCACGGCTCATCGATCAGGTCTCACGTGAACATTACCCGCCGATCCTTTCGAAAGTCGCCACAGACAGCTGAAGAGCTTGATGCGACGGCAGCCGACCAGTCAGGGGCGCATGAGACGGCGCCCCAACAATGCACGACGCGCAAAAAGGCAGCGCGTTCGACGCTCCGGGACGCCTTCTCCAGAAACCTCTGCCCTCCCGAAAGACGTTTTGTTTCACGCATTCGGGCGTCTTCCCTTCGGAAGAACTGCGCCGTCGCGCATGGCGAAGAGGTCTTGTCGCGTCACCGTATGACGGGAAAACGAAAGAAGAGCTCCGCACGGCAGCCATCATGGCCTGCGTGGCTGAGCTGGGCTCTTCCTATAGCGGGCACGATCATGCGCACCTTCGCGGCGCTGACCGGCGGAGCCTGATCCTCCTCTGGAAATTCAGTAGATGCTAAGGCAGCTGTTGACTGCGTATACGTGGTGCGGCGTCCAGGCCTCCTGTTCCTAGGGATCTTCGCGCTTGTAGGCGCTGCAATCCTGCGGAGATAGTACGTGCAATGCGCAAGCGCGATGTGCGGGGAGATGCGAACCGTCCTCGTCCTCCTCTCAGTCCTCTCGCCCTTGCTCTGTCTATGAGTGCGCTGCCGTTCCTCGACGCCACTGTTTCGACGATCCGACCCGCCGCCCGGCAGTTGGCGCATCGGTGGTTGACGCGCCCTGCAGGTACTCGCGATCAACTGGCGGTTGATACATCCCGGCGAGATTTTTCTTCATCGCGGCGGGACCTCTCTATCCGACAGGACTTCCTGCCGGTCCGGCGAGACTTTCTGTATTCCGGCAGACTGCCGATCCCGACGGGAGCAGGACGTTCATCGGCGATCCTGGCAGCCTGGCGATCTTCGCGACCTCAGCGATCCTGGTGAGCCTGGCGATCTTCGCGACCTCGGCGATCCTGGTGAGCCTGGCGATCTTCGCGATCCTGGCGACGCGATCCGATCCCTTCATGTCACTTCCTCAACGGAAAAGAAGATCCGCGGACCGCCACGAGGAGTGATCGGCGCGAGCTCGAAGGGCCTTGAATCGCGGACAGAGAGTTCTCCCGTAGTTCGGAGGCACTTGCGCCGTTGACGCATAGTAGAAAGGGGATCTTATGGCGTCGCCATGACGGAAAAACAGAGCTCACGAACGGCAGCCATCATGGCCTGCGCGGCGGATCCGCGCCCTTTCCGTAACGCGTCTTCAGCCTTGTCGGCGCAGCGATATCCGGAGGTCGCCATTTTCACGTGGCAGTACAAAAGACCTTTGCCCCGAGGGCGGAGGTGCAGATGCTTGTGCGGCGCCTGACTGTTCCTCAGGAATCTACGCTCTCGCGTGCGCCGCGATCACCTGTGGAAGATGATCCGCGCAATGCGCAATCGCAAAGTGCGCCAGCTCGAACCTCCCTGCCCTCCTCGCAGTCACTTTCTCCTGACTTTCTGGCCGTCTGGTGCACGTTGCTTATCGACAATTCTTCGTACAAACAGCATGATACCGGCCTTCCAGCGACGATCCTTGCGAAGTCTATGACTACCAGCCCGTCTAACTCCGCTCCGCCGACGGAGGAAACCAAATGAGGTCAAGGAGGCTCCATGAGGGTCCTCGCAAGGGAAGCTTCACGAATGAGGGCCCCGCAGAGAGACTGGAACAGGGCCTCACGGAGCTTCACGATTGGGGGCTTCCGTTCGGGCAGCGGCATTTCGCGCGTGGTGTCGCCATTGCAGGCCAAGCCAGCAGTCAATAGGGCGTGCAACCGGAAGATCACATGCGCGAGTCGAAGGTCAGAAAAGACGGCCGCAAAATTGACATATGAACGCCAGGAAAGTGGCAAAAGCAGCATCTTATCAGAAACCGAATTATGGATGTACAATGTACGTACACGAAAAGGAGTTTCCATGCCGACAACCACTTAAAGCACGTCGCATCAACCTTTGCGCCAGCGAGACGACCAAGAAGGCGGCGATACGCCATACAGCTAGGTTCGGCGATTCGACGGTTTCAGAGTTCATTTTGAGAAGCGCTGTCAGGCACGCCGAACGCGTGCTCGCGGACCCTCGTCGGTTTTACGCTCTCCGACGGTACTCGCTCTTCCTGGAGCGCCGACTCAGCCGGTCGAAACAGCCAAGATTACGGCGACTATTTGAACTAAGCCCCGGTGGCTCGAAATCGCGTTGCGCGACGATTCATAGAACGCAACGCTGCTGGCACCGCGCCGCCTGCAGAAGAGAGAGTTGCGTAAGGGGCTTCAGATCGGGTGTTGACGGAGCTCGACACGTGGTTTGAGAAGTTTGCATGGGAAAATCAACGAGACAACAATGCGGTGACCTACGTCACATACTCGATAAGCGTGTTGTGGGCTGTTACGCGCTAGACGCAGGCGGCGTGAGCAAGAGCAAGCGTCGACAGGCATTTCACTATGCGTCGCCCGAGACGACATTCCTGCATATTGCTCGCCAGGCTCGCAGTCGATGAACGTGCAACCGGACAAGGAATCAGGATGGCTACTGCAGGACGCTCTTCGAAGGCACTGGCGGCAAGCGGTCCCTCGGTGCGGCATGCGTCCTCATTCACTGCCGCGACGCCGCGGCGAGTCTTCTCTATATGCACCATGTGGACGCTCACCTCGCCAGCCGAGCCCGCTCAGCTCGTGGTTCCCATGAGGCGCATCAAGGCGCTGCTGGTTGAACAGGGACAGGATGGCGGATAGAAAGCCAGGCGCGATTCCTTTTCACCTTGCCTCGCCATTTCGACAAACAGCGGAAAACCCGCACATGCTTCCACGCGTCTGCACCGCCCCCGCCGCACGCCAGCAGTTTCCCTTTTGCTCTTACACCGCTTGAAACCGCAATTTCCTGTCAAAATCAGCACGCTCCCGCTCAAACTCCGTAAATAACCTACTATCCCTGTGCAAATTCCCACTTCGGTGTACTTGCAGATCACTTCAGTACCTGACACCTCATTTCATCTTCGCAAAATCCTCAGTTGAAGCCCTGCGGATTCTAACAGAACACCCGCGCGACCAAACTTTACCTATAGACTGACGCCATGGACACCAGCAAAGTCACCGGAATCAGCTATTTGCCGCGCGCCGTGGACCGCTCATGATTCGCGATGCTGACTCAGCTGGTGCAGCCATTCTGGAAAGCCCTCGCGGCTGCGGCAAAACCATGACGGGCCTTGCACATGCGTCGTCCTACACTGCTAGACACACCGGAGGCCCCAAACTGCGGCCGAGATCGATCCGCGTCTGCTGCTGGCCGGGGCTTCCCTCGCCTTCTCGACGGATGGCGCTGATCCCCAGATCTGGAATCTGGCGCGCGAGAGGTGGGTTGCCTCCGAACCTGGACGCTTGTTCTCACGGGTTCGGCCGTTCCTGCGTCGACCCAATCCGGCACACTGGCGCAGCGCGCTTCATCGAGTCCGTCAACGCACCGCTGACCTGGGCAGAAAGGAGAACAGCCTCGACGACGGCGGGTGTCGTTAAGCGCGCTGTTCGAGGCGAATCACCGCAACCCTCAATATCCACAGCCCCGCTTGAGCATTGTCAGAGCATTTTGCGCCCCGGTTCCCCAGTCTGCTGAGTCTCCGTCGGATATCGCGGCACGGGCACGGAAACTCATCAAGGTTTATCGCAACCACTGGCATAACAGGCTCGCGAATCTGCGCTCGGAACCCGCAGTCATCGAACAGCTCATTGCCTCGCTGGCCCGTTCCTCCGCGAGCGAGGTTTCCCCGGCGACGCTGCGCAAAGACATTGCGGACGCTCCCGCGCCTTCCGAGGGCTACAACTGCCAAAGCTCCTTGAGCTGCTAGACGGGCAGTTTTCCTGCTAGAAAAATCAGCCATGGGCCATTTCCCTACGGTCCGAGCTCGTCTGCGCCGTTCGCCCAAATATCACCTGGCGGGACCCGCGCTGTCAGCCGCAGCTCTAAAGCCGACGCCAGCCGTCTGGCGCGGACTAGGAAACGCTCGTTTCCTCTTTGAATCCGCAGTTGTCCAGACCTGCCTCGTCTACGCAGAGGCCTTGGGCGGACACGTACATCACTATCGCGCGACTCCAACGGGCGTGAGATCGATGCAGTTCTGACGTGCCCAACAGGCTGGGCAGCCATCGAGGTGAAGCTCCGGTGGCGGGCAAGCACAGCGCGGAGCCAAGGCCTCGCCTGCGCCGTCGACCAGATCGACGCCGCACCGCCGACCTTCAGGCGGTGATCACGGAACCGGCTTCACGGCGAGCCCTGCCTGACGGCACGATCACCTTCCCGCTGCGCGCGCTCGGCTAGAACGCAGGCATCGACCGGTCTCTCCGCACCGCTACATGTTGCGTGCCATCGCGTTCCGCGCGCCGTCGCACGGCATGCCGTCAGGCCTGCGTTCCATCTTGTCCCGCGCCATCGCCCGCCTGTGTCATCGCATTCTGCGCGTCGTCACGCCGATCAGGAAGCGGCACAACGCCGACGCCGTCGGGCCGACGATAGGCGGCGGTGCCGGTATTGACGATAATCGAGTCAATCAATCGCTGGCCCATTTGTGCCCGCACCTATTGAAGGTGCTTGGTGTCGCCGTCGTCGGCAGCACCAGCAGCCGCTGACCTCGATCGCCAGGACGAGCGCCATCTTCACAGTGACGACCAGATCGACCTCGTGGTCGCCGTCCAGTGTGCGGAGGTGCACGTCGGCTTCAGCAGCTTGCGCCGCAACGCGGATGCACAATGTCACGTAACGACTCGAACATGCTTCAAGCACGGCCTCCTTCGGGCCCGACAGAACCGCCTCCAGTTCCCAGGGCTTCGCTTCGTTCAGGCCAAGAAGACGAGCGGCGAGCGCGGGATCAGCAGATGATGCTTCGAGGGACGACCCGGTCGCGTGAACTGGCTGCCGCCGGCTCCCAAGCCGAGGCACCGGATCGAAGCCATAAGGTTCCAGCACTCGCCGGTGCCGTCCGCCGTGCGAACGAGCCGGTTTGTCGCCCCTGCGGGGTGGCGGCGTCAGGAATCTGTGAATACCCAGCCACGTGCTGGGTGGCTGCCGCACTAAGCCCGACAGCCATGCCATCAACGCATCCGGTCTGCGGACCGCAGCCCTTGCTCGGGCACGTCACGGTCAACCGCGTTGCGAAGGTAAGATTCAAACTGAAAACGCCGAGCACGGCCACTGAGAGAACGGAGGCGGAAAAGCCGGTTCAGAATCTCCTCGACGCCTCGACAGCCCACATCGGTTTGCCCGTGAAGCTGCTGCGACCACCCTCTAAAGGTGGGTCAGGCTCACAGCCAGCTCTCAAGCCCTCTTTCCTCAAAAGTCATGACGGGCGCATGCAAGCCTGCCGATTCGGCCTGCGCCCAGTGGCTTGATTGCACCGGCGGGGCGTCGCGCTTCCGCTAAAAGGAACTGGCCCTGAAGGATCGATCGGCTGCGCGGCGGACGACGTCCCACCTCTGGCATTCTGCCACTCGTCAATAAGCAGGGGACGCGGACGAGATAAGGGAGCAGCAGGATCGGCCTCAGGGGCACGCTCCGCCGTCCTGTCAAATTCACGATGCCCGCAGCCCGTTGAGGCGGCCGTCGTCGTCTTGCCGACGGCTGGGGCCGTCAAGTGCTATGCGGCGACGTGAGAAACAGGTCATCGAGTTCCAGATCAACGGTCCGACGCACGTAAACCATGGCTCAATCGCGATCGCGGAAGTTTGAATCAGGCCGTCGCGGGTTGAATCAAACAAAATCGCGGGGAGAGAAGCCGGGCGGCATAGCCAGATGGGGGCTGCTGTCTTCCGTGGACACGAAGATTGGTGCAGTTCCCGATCCGCCATGCCCCGCCACTCCCACGCTAAAGCATGCGGCAGGTGGCCCGAAAGCCACCTTCTTCGTCTACACCGCTTTTGCCAGCGGGCTCTGGAGCGAAGAACACCATTGCCATGCGACTCACCCGCCGGAAGAAAGCAAGTGGATATCGGATGCAGAAGCCACGTGATTGGACGAAGAATCACTCATCGTTCACGAGCCTATGAAGGCCACCGACTCCGGCAACTGGAATACGAGCAGCCACGACTCTCGTTGTGCAGTGACTGGAGCAGCTCAAACTGTCGAGCCTCCTACCGCTCACTCCAAGCTCCATTTCATTTCCTTGCTGCCGTTATGCCAACCTAGAGTGGTCTCCGGCGCTTCGTGGATTACGCCGCTGGGGCACCTTCGCCCGCAGTTCAGCGTCGAGCACGCTCTGGGACAGGTGGCTTTCTTTACACTAAACTATGGATTGGCCGCGACACACTGTCATATTCACACGGAAGCTCTTTCGTCCTATAGCCTAATCATCGAAACCGCCATAATTTTAACGATATTTTGAAAATTACAAATGATGTAGCACTGGCGCTTTCACCACCTTCACACGAAATATTACGATCACACGCCAGTCTTCGAGTCGTAGAGATTAAAGAGGCGGGAGGAAGATAAATTTCCCAGCAGATATGAACACAGATACTCCACACTAGCCCATATAACACCAAACGGTCGACGTTGAGATAAACTATTCAATGTAAGAGAAGAATCACCCTCAGATGGACCAGAACCTATGCACGAAGCGGATCAAGCACAAGTTAATCACTCCAAAGCACAGACAGCTTAACGAGAGACTCGCAGGCAGTCAACGATTAGAAATACCGTCTCAAAATACACAAACCGCCTCCTTGGCTGTGGGCGATGACGCGACGTTTCCACCGATTTACAGATTTCCTGCACATTCTGCAAAACCACCAAAACCAGTAAAACGTACGGCTCCTTTACCGCACCGCAGAAATGGAGGTTGCTCTGACTTAACCTTTACGAAGGCTCGTATCAAATTCTCTACCAAAACTGGACTTGATCGTCGACTTCTTTTGTTTCCGCACCAACTCTCCGATAGGAGTTTCACCTGCCTGGCGTGATGAGCGGGATCTTTACAACGGGCAGCTAATCAGAACAAATACTGACTTATCAGGTAACGGGTTATTTTAGAAGATGAGACAACCTCGCGCATAATTAGAAGGGCAGCTGATGATCTGCAATTTTCTTAATGATGGTATCCCAATACTTATCAAAGAGATTCTTTTGCGCAATAAAAGCTTCCCGATCGACACCAACCAATCTTTGTGAGCGGTACTCAGCACTTCAAATACTACATCTGCAGCTCTCTTATGCGTAATGCGTCACTATCACTATCCGCACCTTTACACACACTGGCCTCACGATTGCGCGGATGCGGAAAGTTTCGACGACCATGGTCAAAGTCTGCGCATTTTCCGAAAGCCCTGCGGTCAAGCCCTCAACTTATCAGGAAAGGAGATAGAAAGAAACCCTGTTTCATATCTCGACGAGTTTTTCTATCAAAAACCAGTAACCAGGTTTTAAAATCGTGACGCATTTGTGGCCACTACGAGTTAGTGATCATTGTGACACATTGAACGGCTCATCAAAAGGCGCATGATTAAAGAAAGAATTGTTTTTGAAGAGATGCCACCATTGTTTCTTTCTTATCTGCCAGGCCATTCGCTTCACCACTCGGCATTTCACTTGAACGGAAAGAGCGTCACGCAAGCTTAACTGCAACGCCGAAAGGGCAGGATTTGAAAGATCTTTACACGTCCACAAACAGCAAACGATGAGACCATGGCGAAAATTGCTTCAAAATACCTTGGAACCACTGGATTGGTTTCCCTTTGACCTGTAATATGCTTAAAACGTCAGCACCCCGAGGCATTTTCATCTAATATTCGATTGTGATTCGATCTAAAAGTTTGCATAAATCGTTCAATAACTGTGTTTCTTTTCTCCCAGTCAACCACGGTGGATCTTTCAGCTCACGAAGAAATCTCCTCAGAAGGATTGGAATCTTCCTTTGGAAAAGACGATCCCTCACCAGGTTTCCCGTGGCCCATCGGGAGAAAATATCATATCTCTGCCACAATGTCGAGAAATTGGCGACCATCACCAGAAGGAGGCGAACATGCAGTCTTAGCACTCCCTGCTGCACCCACAAAATATCATCAGGAGAAATGCCACTTACTCGTTGTTGGAGCTCGAGGATTGACCAGAGCCTTCATTTCCGGAAGGGGACAATAACTCAGAACTAGAATGGTCCCCTCGAATACGGCTCATAAGCTCGCGAACAACTGCAGAGATCGGTGACGTTGAGCCCTGCCTGACGAAGAATCTTGCAGTGATAGCTTCTGCCCGCTAGCAAGTTAATCCTACGAAATACTTCTTCGATGTTAGCCTCTTGTCTGCCAGTTTGATAAAACTGATTGAGCAATCGCACAGTTCACCAGCATCAACATCTCAGCTCCTGTTCAAAATCAGGTATCTACTAGGACACGTCCCGCTTCATCGCAGCTTTTCGTAGATGCAAGAGTCTCTAGATCAAAGTGCCCACCATCCTGAGAGGCGCATTCTCGATAAACGCAACTATTGCATTCAGGCGTTGCATGCCATCAATAATCTCGAGCACGAAAATCGCTCGGGCATCAGCGGCTGCAATCAGAAACTGCGGGTGAGAGGGTACTTGTGCAGACGAGATCGATAGAGGTCGCTCCTTTTCTTCAGCGGTCCACACCAAGCTTGCGTTGGCAGTACAGTTCTCCGTGAGTCTCCTGCAAAGTATTCCTGATAAACGGTTTGGATGGTTTTTGACTTGACCTCTGAGTGAATTAGTTGAATTCCATATGGGTTTCTCCTCCAGACCTTAACTAGTATGCGCCTTTATCCAAACGCGGGTGCCGCTGCGCTCAGCCCGGCACTCAGGGGTTTCGCAAATCATCCTGTCCCTCACGATCAAGCGCGGAGACTCGACCAGCGTCGCCGTCGGCCATGGCGTAGTCGCCCGCACTCCATGCGGACGCGTCCGTGGGCTCGCGCCTCGGCGAGGCTGCCGTACTCGACCAGGTCGTCATAGCTGACGATCTCGGCCCCTTGATGAAGCCCGCGCTCCAGTCGGTGTGGATCACTCCGGCGGCCTGCGGCGCAGATTCGGCCGCTTAATGGATCGTCCGGGCGCGCCTCCTTCTCCCCGCCGTCAGGTAGGGTCTGCAGGCCGGGGTGTCGAAGCCGACCCGCGCCAGCTTGTCAGGCCGGCCTCGTCCTGCGCAGAGCTCGAGGCATTTCTCCGGGCCTCCTCGGGCTCCAGCTCCACGAGCTCGGCCTCGAACTTCGCGTCAAGGGAAAGATCGCCTCGACCGGCGCCACCAGTGCGCAGCTCGGCCACAAATGGCCTCGTCAGTGAGCCCGGCGTCGTCGGTGTTGAAGACGTAGATGAACTTCTTCGTGAGTCATCAAGCCGAAACCGCAAGAATGGCGGGGTCGAGGTCGTGCCGTGCGCCGAAAAGCACCCTTTCCCTGCTCGAGCGGTTCGAGGGCGGCCTTGGCCGTCCTCCAGCACCTCGCCAGGCGTCTTCTTTTCCGGTGACTTCCTTGGTCAGCGCGGGATCTGCTTCTCGAGCGTCTGCATCGGCGAGACGAGTTCGTGGTGACGGTTTCGATGTCGTCCTTCGGGTCGACTGCGGCCTTCGACGTGGACGACGTCGGGGTCGGCGAACGCGCGTGACCAGGCAAATCGCGTATCTCGCGGATATTGGCCGGGAACTGGTTGCCCAGGCCCTCGCCGCGGGAGGCGCCGCGCACGATCCCGCGATATCGACAGAAGCTGACCGTGGCGGGCACGACCTTCGCCAGTGGAACAGCTCGGCCAGCTTGTCCAGCCGCGCGCCTCGGCGGCAGCGCGACTCGACGTTCGGCTCGATCGTGGCGAACGGGTGGTTTGCAGCCAGAGCCGTGGCGCGGTGAGGGCGTTGAACAGGGATCGATTTTGCCGACGTTGGGCAGCCAGCGATTCCGATAGTCAATGACACGGATCGATTCTACCGGCGCGCCGAAGCCGCACGCGGGCAAGCGGCACGAACGGCGATTGCCCCGCTGGGCGCCGCCGCCGCCTCGCCTACATGTCCGCGATGGCCTCCGGAGATTCAGGGAGGATTTGGCCGCCGTCCGACGATCGCCTGGCCCGTGATGTAGCGGGCGCCGTCGGAGGCGAAAGGCCACGCTCGCCGACGTCGCGCAGCTCACCAAGGCATCAAGCGGAACCGCGGCGGCCATCCGCCGCATGCCTCCTCGTCAGCGCGACCAGGCCCGGCGTGACGAGCGTTGCCCGCGCATGACCGCGTTGATCGTGATGCGTCCTTCCCCAGCTCCATCGCCGCCGGCGAACGACCATCTGCGGACCTTCGTCGCCCCGTAGTGCGACCAGCCCGGATATCGTGACGTTGCCTGTGATCGACGAGGTCACCACCGCGCGTCGCGCCAGATTCTCTCAGCGCCGCGCAGCCGCCTGGACATCATGGATCGTGCCAGTGACGTTGACGCCGAGATCGCGAAAATGTCCTCGTCGGCCATGTCCGCAATGCGACCTGCGGGTACCTCTCCGCATTCGGAAGCCGAGCACGGACAGCCCGCCGAGGTCGCCCGCCGCGCGAGCCACCGCCTCGTCGCACGCCTGAGCGATCCCGCACGTCCAGCGGGTATGCGAGAAAAGCCGGCCGCGCAGGCCTCCTCGCATTCGGCGTCCGGTCAAGCCCGGTGACGGCGACCGCCGCCGCCGCGTTCGCGCAAAACCTCGGCGATCCCGCGTCCGATTCCGCTCGTTTCCGCCCTGTCACCAAGGCCGTGCGCCCTTCGAGCAAGCGGCCGCCGACAACTTTCGCCCTCCGTCGATCCGCTCATCGCGCCCTCCTTTGTTGCGCTTCGAGGATTGCCGCCTCACGAAGCTTGCGCTTAAAAGCTTGGTGCCCTTTTTGGAGCTCGCCCCGCAGAAGCTTAGTGTCCCTCAAAGCTTCGCACCCTCGAAGATGTCTCGCCTCAAGCCTACATTCTTACCCCGACTGAGGCAGGGAAGGATCCGAGTGCGAGGGCGAGGCGATTCGAGTCGATCGTCGAGGTTCGCCTGTCGGCCCTCAATGCGCGTCAACACCTGTTTTTGCATGTCATGGAAGTCCATCGGCGCGAAAAAGCCCTGACAGAGACGCGATCCGACAGGAGCGAAGCCTGAAATCGCATTCGGACGACTTCGCGAAAACAGCGCCCATCTGCCGTAGCATGAGAGTTTCAGGTGCCGACCCTTTCCCAAACAGAACTTACGTGGCCTTTTCGCAAATCGTTGATTTTTCCTTGCTTTTTGAAAGCCATGTTGGCTGACCCTCCGACGGCGAGACGTGCGCATACGGCAACGGAAGCGACTAGAAGGACTTTGCCCGCACGTCGCCATTCTCCCCGACCGACCCGCCGCTCCACGTCAGAGGACAACGTCCGCCGGGCGTCAACCAGCCGACGTCCAGGGCACGCGTTTACGTTCCACATCTTTCGAAAATCGATCTTAGGGACGTAAAATTCGCCGAGCTCAAAGGGAAAAAGTCGGATACATGGGTAGTAAAACACCCCTGCGCGGTTGCGTGCGATAGCATTCTTATAACAATAGCTTCAAAAATAGCACGCAGATTGAGTTGCAACCAAACTCATTCGAGCTGCAACACCACTGTGAGGAAACAATAGAAACGAATCCACATCCGCTGCCGCGTCGGGTAACGGTTTCAGTCTGCGGGGTCTTCTTTGCATCAGCGCTCGCCAGGGTGCCGGACGTCGGCGGACGAGCAGGCGCATCGGCTTCGGGATCCACTGCGACGTCAGGCGACAGGCTGGCTCCGCAGGCAGACGGGGCGGGAGGCAAGAGCGCAACGTCGGCGTCTGCCGATTCAAAAAGCCGCCGGAGGGGAACTACTCGCAGGGGGCCGCAGGCGCTGACGGCGCGCGCGGCGTCAGCGAGCTCCGCCGGCAACGTCGTCAATCGGGCAGACGCCGACCGAGCATGGGCTAACTCAACCGGGACCAAAGCGGATCGGCAGCTACTGACGTCAAGACGGGCGTCGCACTGGGTGGCAACCGACGGCAGCGGACTCAACGAGTGGAACCGAGTCGAAGCCGTACGCCACCTTCCAGAAGGCGCTCAGCACGGTGAGGACGGCGGAGACCGTCGTCGCGAAAAGCAGCACATATCAGCTGTGACCCGATCGGCGTCACCAGAGAGAGAACATCCGCGATCCGGTCAGGCCGCCGGGACGCCGTTTTGTGGATCAAAGGCATGGTCGTCGACAAAGCCAGAGTGGAAGAAACGAAACCGGCTCATGCGAAGCCACGGGCAACCCGCAACTTCTGCACCGTCTGCACGGTCAGCCTGGGACCCCCAAAGCAGGAAGGCATGGCGGCCTGCCCGAGCAGGCTTTCATCAGCGGCGCGCTCCGCCAGGAGTCGCTGGCCGAGTGAAGGCACCTTCTACGTCGAGACCAGCGCTTTCCCCAACCCTCGGGACGAGACAACGACAAGGCTTCAACGTCAGCAAAGCAGAGACACTAATCACCTACTACCGTCGACCGGATCCCAGACGCTTTTGACTGCCGAAGTCTCGAGGAACGCCAGGGCCAAAGCCACGAGGTCAGCGCCGAGGCACCAACCTCGAGGAATCAACGTCGCCCAGTACTCGCTCGCGTCCAGTCGTGGAAGCTCAGGAATGACCCCGTGTTCAAGGTTACAGAGCGCGGGGCGCCGTCGCGGTCTTCATCGCGGGATCGAGAGTCGACGGTCGTCGATTCGACCTTCCGCATGTCTCGTCCGGCGGCGCATTGGGCTTCTGGCGACTCGCACGGTTCGCGCGGCCAGCAACCGCTTCGTCGACAACGGCGGCGGGCCTGCAGGCGCCAACCGTTCGGACGACGTCGTCTGCGAGCGACTACTTACCTCCAGCAACAACGGCGAGTTCCGCATCCACGATGCTTCGCCTACTGCACGATCCGCGGACATCGAGGTGACGCACCAGCAGAACCGTTTTCCGAGGCGGCGTCGTGGATTACTCCGGCGGCTCCGCGCGAGGCTTCAAAGGCGTCCGAACGAGACGACGACCTACCACGGCCTTCTGGTGCGACGAAGGATGCGTCGATGCCAAAACGGTCAACGACCTTCCACGGGCAGTGGGAGACAGCCGTCTTCTGTGAGTCTCCCAGCGGAGCGATCGCCTCGGAGAATGTCACCGTCAGAGGGTCGGTTACTGCCAGCGTCTCCAGTGGCGGAACTGACAAGGTGAAGGTGTACAACAACGCGATATCGCACCTGGTCGATCTACGTCTGCACGAGGACGGCGCGGTGCCATGACGGTCGCAATTCCGCGGAAGAATCGCGAAAGTGCGTGTTCCCCGATGAGTCGACAAAGCACCGTCTGAGCTGGAACACCACCGGCGTCGAGGTCTACAGCAACATCCTCGTCCCGAGCTGCAACGGCAAGGACGCCACGAGACGTTCCGCTGGCCATGCCTGTCACCTTGACAGGCGCCAGAGCGACGAACGGCAAAGTCTACTACTCGAGATCAGATGTTTGCCGGCTTCGGCTACGCGTCTACTACACGGGAACAGCCAGTCCAACGAGCCGATCGTCGCAGACTGGGTCTCCATCAAAGGATCCTCAGAAGTTGACGGGCATGGACGTCAAGTTCGCGAGCCGCCGACATCTCGAAGAGGATTCCAACGCGGGCAATGCCGTCAAGGGGATCGAGACGCTACGCGCTCGACACCTTCAGCTCCCGGGCGCGAATTCTGCTTCGTCCAGGGAGGCCGGTTCAACGGCGCCTACAACCGGAGCAACTACAGCCTCAGGGAAGGCCCGCAAAGGCGCAGCGGCTTCATTTGCCGAGGGACGTCATAAAGACCGGGCCGTCGATCCGTCGGGCAAGACGGTTTGCCGCCGGAAGGCCGTGGACCGCGGCGCTCTGGTGCAACGTCAAGATAGACGCGGCAGAGTGACCGCGCGTCGTCTCGGCGGATTGGTGACGGTCACTGCGGATCGAAGCGCGGGGGCGATTCGACGAGCGGCCTATTCGAGACGGCTGCTCGTTTTGCCGCCGAATTGACGCCAGGTGGCCGGATCTGACGGAACCCGCAGGCGCCGCACACCGCTTCATGGTGCGCGGCGCCGCTATCGTCTTTCTCTGCGCCGCATCTTCGGCGGGTTTCACCCGTCAGCGCCTTCCTCGGTTTGCGGTCCGACGGCCGCCTCCGGTTTGCGGTCGGCGGCCTTTCCTCGCGTTTGCGCTGTCCGCCAGTTTCTTTTGGCCGACGACCGCTTATCGGTCCGTTTCGAGGGTCTTCATAGCGGCGGCGTCGGGCGTCGCCGGCGTAGTCGAGGGCGATTCGTAGACGTGCGCGACCGCTGCAAAGGCGAGCGAAGAATGCCGACGCGCAGACTCACCGTCTGCGATCACGCCGATGAGCCTGGGCTCGTCGCGGGATTTTCCCGCCACGCATAAACCAGCCGACGAAAGGTCAAGCGCGCTTCCCTCGCGAGCCGGACGCGGCGTCGGCCGCTGCGTGAGACGGCGGGGACGATCGTCGCGCTTCCGAAATCTGCCAAGGCAAGCCGGAAGCAGAGACCGCCGACGGGCACGGCGGCAGCCGCCATAAATCCGAGGCGTGACGAGAAAACCAGCTCAGGCCGCAGGACCCGGCCCACCGCGATCTCGACCATCGGATCGCCCGCGAATTCACCCGACCAGACTGGGCGGCGACCATGATGACGTAAAGACTAATCCGGCGTCGGCGGCACTCCAGCCCACTGGGCCGGCAAGAAAAAGGTTGGCTGGCTCCGGTCGTTGCCGACGATCTCCGATCTGATTTCCGGCGATTCCTCCGCGCGAGGCGAGGGCGCACGAGGTGAGAAAACGGGCGCCGGGAGTCCGCCGCGGGGCGTGTTCACGCCCGGGCGCTGCGGAGCGGCGTCGTGCGAGCTCCGACAGGCGGACGGCCTGCACGGCGGCGCACAAAAAGCGCAAAGAGGGCGCCTGGCGTGTGCAGATCCACAGGGGCACTCCCAGGCCGCCAATCCCGTGCCGAGAGGCCGCCTACGATGCCACTGCTCCACAGGGCGTGGAGGAGTTGATGACGGTTCTTCCGTATGCCGCTTGAATCCGCATGGCATGGCGATTTTGAGCCATGTCGGCGATGGCGATCGGAGCTCCCGCAGTGAAGAGCCAAGCCCCGAAGAACACGGGCTTTACCAGTTTCTACGGACACGCCGGCCGAGCCGATCGCCGCGACAGGCGCGACCGTCCACGCAGCGACGCCGATAGCGCATCTTGCGGATGGAAGCAAGGCGGAAGGTTCGCCGACACATCGACCCCACGGCCGAGACGATTGCCAGGACGCCGAACTCGGCGTTGAGGTCGACGCCAAGCGCGCTCCGCCTCGAAACCGCCTTGCAGTATTCCCGCGAAGATCGCACGCGTGGTGAAGAAGAGTGAGATGCCGGCCGCGCGCGTATCATCTTGCGCAGCACCGGATTGGCTTCCTTCAGCCAATCCACCCTTACTGGCCTGGTTCGGATGTGCGGCTCGTTTTCGTCACGTCGGTTCGCTTCCGGCACTCGACTCAGTTTCCGGACATCGGGTCCCGGCCGCGTCGTGCGCCGCAGCGGCGCCGGCGGTGTAGTTGCGCTTTCTTCACGCGCCGTGTATCGAGGGATGCGTCGCGCAAGCATCCGCTCCTACGAGCCGGGCGGCAGGCTGCCGTTGGATTGAGACGCGGCCGTGCTGCGTCGAGGCGGATTCTCTCCGGACGACGTGAGCGGGCGTCTGCCAGCGGGCAGGAACGAATCGGCCGGCGTCAGGAGACTCGTGCGATGATCGAGTCGTACCAGATTCCAGCGGTGCTCCTCGTGCTTCTCCTTCATTTGCCGCTTTCACGCTGGATTCGGCCTCGGCCACTATGTTTCGCTGGTCAGACGCGCCAGTCAAAACCGGTAGGGACTCACTCGCATCACAGGGGCAGGAGCTCCGCTGCGCCCAGGCGGACGCCACGGTAGCGAGAAACAGGCGGCAGCCGAAGCGTACCAGCCAGGCGGGGCGTGCTCGAACGCGACGTCAGGCTACTCAGCCAGGGCCCAAGAAACGAGACAAGGGCGCTCCACCAGGGATGATCTGAACCGCTGTGA